>Ga0213835_100225_pt1 | contig 67597 bp, 59 predicted proteins | sample SWPATP01_FD_160576 | JGI IMG/M metagenome (GOLD analysis project Ga0213835, IMG submission 160576) | Coastal seawater microbial communities from Marineland, Florida, United States - SWPA TP0 #1 | ecosystem: Environmental > Aquatic > Marine > Coastal | place: USA: Florida | collected 2016-08-05
CGAGATCTGCTTCATCGGATAGCTCTGTCAGACGGTGGCGGGATGGTCAGATTCTACCCCGCCGGAGCCGAACAGGCAGCTGCGTCGGGATTTGTGCAGCGTTTCCCTAGGGCGCCATGCCGGATGGATGTTCGTCAACAGCATAGCGCGATTGCCGAAAAAAAGGCCACTTTTTTGTTTGTCAAGCCCTGGCATTATCGCTCGGGAGTCAAATCATCCCCGCGCCTTTCCCTGTGAATTCGCCATTGTATTATGCGATATGACCACGTTGTGTCTTCTGATATCGCGTTTGCCGCTCGCTTTCAAGTCCTTTCAAGCCTCGGCCAAGGCCGCAGCCTCTTCCACCCCCACGGCCACCAGGCGTGAGACACCGGGTTCCTGCATGGTCACACCCATCAATCTTTCGGCCGCTTCCATGGCGATCTTGTTGTGGGTGATATAAATGAACTGCACCGACTCGGACATGTCTTTCACCAGTTTGGCATAGCGTCCTACATTGGCATCATCTAGTGGGGCATCAACTTCGTCGAGCATACAGAAGGGTGCCGGATTGAGTTGGAAGATGGCAAAGACAAGCGATAAAGCAGTCAGCGCCTTTTCCCCACCCGAGAGAAGATGAATGGTGCTGTTCTTCTTGCCCGGTGGTCGTGCCATGATCGCCACCCCGGTATCGAGCAAATCCTCGCCGGTCAGCGTCAACCATGCGGTTCCACCACCGAAGACTCGCGGAAAAAGCGACTGCAGCCCCTGATTGACTCGCTCGAAGGTGTCGCGGAAGCGCGTTCTGGTCTCCTGGTCGATGCGTCGAATCGCCCGTTCCAGGGTCTCCAGGGCCTCGTTGAGCTCGGCCTGCTGCGCCTCCAGATAGTTGCGCCGTTCGGCCTGCTGGTCGTACTCCTCGATGGCCGCCAGGTTGATCGCGCCTAGCCGGCGGATGCGCTCGCCGACCTCTTCCAGGCGGGTCTGCCAGGCCGATTCGGTGGCATTGGGGTCGAGACTCTCTTCGAGTGCTGCGGCCTGATGTCCCAGCTCGGCGAGCTGCTCGTCCTGGGTCTCGGCCTTGAGCGCTAGGGCCTGGACCTGCATGCGCGCCTCCTGCAGGCGCTCGCGGATGCCCTCCAGGTTGCGCTCGTGGCCCTGTCGCGCCAGCTCGCCTTCGCGCAGGCGCTCCACCAGCTCGGCGGCCTGTGCCTTGGCTTCGTTGAGCGCGCGTTCGTCGCCCTCGCGGCGGTGCAGCAGTTCGTCGAGCTTCTCGCGCTGCTCCTCGTCGGGCTCGCGCAGCTGTTCGAGGCTCTCGCTGAGCTCCTCGCAGCGCGCCTGCAACCGCTCATGGGCATCGCCGCTGCGCCCCTGCTGCTCGTTGAGGCCGGCGCGCTCGGTCGAGAGCCGCTGATGCTCCAGCGCCAACTGCTGGGCACGCTCCTGCAAGGGCCGCTGCCGGGCACGCAGGGCCGTCAGCCGCTCGCGAGCCTCGCTGCGCGCCCGCTCCAGCCGCTCGCGCTGCTCGGCGCCCTCTTCCAGCCGGGCCATGGCCTGCTGCCAGCGCTCACGGGCCTCCTCAATGCTCAGCCGTGTCTCTTCACGGGTCTCGTCGAGGCTCGCCAGCTCTTCGGCCAGCTCCCCGGCGCGACCCTGTAGATGCTCCAGCCGACTGGCGAGACCGCTGTCCTGTACCGCCAGCTGCTGCTGCTCGCCGGCCAGACGGCGCTCCTCCTGGCGGGTTGCTTCGAGATCGCGCTCGGCCTGCTCGGCGCGCTCGCGCTCGGCCTCGATGGCCTGGTCGCGTGCGGCGAGACGGGTCTCGAGTTCGTCGAGCTCGGCCGCGGCCTCCTCGAAGCGGCGCCGGCTGACCAGCAGCGCATCGGGTCCGGCACCCTGCCCGCGGTGGCGCACCCAGTCGCGCCCCAGCCATAGCCCTTGGGGGGTGATCAGGCTTTCGCCCGGGCCGAGGCCTTCACGCTCGGCCCAGGCCTGGGCGTCGCTCTCGGCGCAGCGGATCGGGGCCAGCCAGGCCACGGCGGCACCGGCGCCGCGCACTCGGGCGGCGAGGCTGTCTGAGGTGAATTCGAGCGCCACCTGGGGCGCCAGGGCACCCAACTCGGCGGGCGGTTCGGCACTCGCGGCGCGAAACGCTTCCGGCGCGGCCAGGCGTGCCTTGAGCCAGGGCGCCAGCACCCAGGAGACGCTGGCCTCCCAGCCGGGGTCGACGTCGAGCGACTCGCCCAGGCGCGGCAGCTCGCCCAGTTCGTGGTCTGCCAGGTGTGCGGTGAGGGTCTCGTCGGGATCGGTGAGCGCGGCCTGGATCAGGGCATCCAGGGAGGCCAGCTCGCCCTGCAGCGCGCTGCGCCTGGCGCGTTCGGCCTCGCGCTCGCGCTCCAGGGCCACCGCCGCTTCGCGAGCGGCGTCGCGGCCGGCCTGGAGCTGCTCGCGACGGGCTTCGACCTCTTCCTGAGCCAGGTCGAACTCCGCCAGTCGCTCCTTCAGCTCGTCGCGCCGGGCCGTCAGCTCGGCCAGGTCGGGCAGCTCCTGCTGCTGCTGACGACGGCGCTGGACGTCGGTCTCGAGTCGTGCCAGACGGCTCTCCAGCTCGCGCAGGCGGTCCTGACTGCGTTCGGCGTCGCGGCTGGCCTCGCGCCAGCTCTCGCTGAAGGTCTCGAAGGCCTGCTCGGCCTCCTCGGCTGCGGGTTCGGCTTCCTCCAGCATCGCTTCCAGCTCGGCGAGCTGCTCGGCCACCTCTTCCTGCTCCGGCACCAGAGTTTCCAGGCGCTCGTCGAGACGCATCAGGCGCTCGCGGTCGTGCTCGCCCAGGCGGTCGAGCTCGGTCAGCTCCTGGCGAGCGCTCTCCAGGTCGCGGGCCAGCTGCCCTTCGCGGCTGCGCGCGTGCTCCAGGTTCTGTTCCAGGCGGGCGATGGCGCCGCTGGTCTCGAAGAAGCGTGCCTGGCGCGCCTCGAGGGTCTCGGCGAGGGCGTCGTGGCCGGCCCGCGCCTCCTCCAGGCGGGTCTCGCACTGGCGCAGGCCGAGAATTTCGCGCTCCACGGCGGTTTCCAGCTCGCCTACGCGGCGCTCCTCCTCGGCCTGACGGGCGCGCAGGGCACGCCCGCGCAGCAGCGCCAGCTCGCCCTTGAGGCGGAACTCCTCTTCCTTCAGGGATTGATAGCGACGCGCCGCCTCGGCCTGACGCCGGAGGCGTTCGAGCTGCTTGTCGAGCTCGTCGCGAATGTCCTCGAGACGCTCGAGATTCTCGCGGGTGCGGCGCATGCGGTTCTCGGTCTCGCGGCGGCGCTCCTTGTACTTGGAGATGCCGGCGGCCTCTTCGAGGGTGGCGCGCAGCTCCTCGGGGCGTGCCTCGATCAGCCGCGAGATCATGCCCTGGCCGATGATGGCGTAGGAGCGCGGGCCGAGGCCGGTGCCGAGGAACAGGTCGGCGATGTCGCGGCGGCGGCATTTCTGGCCGTTGAAGAAATAGCTGGACTGGCCGTCGCGGGTGACCAGGCGCTTCACCGCGATCTCGGCGTACTGAGCGTAGAGGCCGCCCATGGTGCCGTCGCTGTTGTCGAAGCGCAGCTCGATGGCGGCCTGCCCCACCGGCTTGCGCGCGGTGGAGCCGTTGAAGATGACGTCGGTCATCGATTCGCCGCGCAGGGTCTTGGCCGAGGATTCGCCCATGACCCAGCGCACGGCGTCGATGATGTTCGACTTGCCGCAGCCGTTGGGGCCGACGATGGCCGTCATGTTGCCATCGAAGGGCACCGTGACCGGATCGACGAAGGATTTGAAACCGCTCAGGCGGATCGAGGTGAGTCGCATCCCGCTATTCTATGACACGGTCGATCACGACCTCCACGGGATCTCCTTCAACGTCACCAACTCTCACCCCTTCCAGATCGCCGTACATGTCGCCGGTCTCCGGCGTGGCACCGCCGCTCTTGCTGACGCGCACCAGCAGGCGCACTTCGCTGACCTGAGACAGCGAGGCATCGGGCGACATGGCATGACGGTCATCGATGATCAGCGTGGCCGGCAGCTCGCCGAGGGTTACCCGGGCCACGGCCAGCGGCGGCAGCTCACCCTCCATGTCGCGGGCGATGATGAACACGCGGGTATCGTCGTCGAGCAGCCCCTGCAAGCGCTCCTCCAGGCTGACGCTGACGTGGATGCCAGGCCCCTGGGCTACGGCCTCCTGCTCATCCGGCGCCACCCCCATGCGCTGCTGGGCGATCTGGATGCCCTCGCGCAGGGCCTGGGCGGAGCTGGAGTCGGACATGCCGGCGATGGCCCGGCGCCAGTGGTCGACGGCCTGCTCGTAGTCGCCGCGGTCGAAGGCGTGCACGCCCAGCATGCCGAAGATGGTCGGCTCGCTGGGGTTGAGCTCTTGGGTCTCGTCGATCAGCGCCTGCACCTCGTCGGTGAGGGTGCGATCGGCCATGAAGAACTTGAGCTGCGCCTTCTGCGCCAGCAGCGAGGCGGCACGCCCCTCGATGGCGATAAGGTTGTCCAGTGCGTGCAGTGCCGCCTCGCCCTGCCCCGAATCGCGATAGATCGGATAGAGCGTGGCCCACACGTTGGGATTGCTCGGCTGGCTCTCGGCCTGCTGCTCGAGCCGAGCCAGCAGCGTGGGCAGCGAGTCGCTCTCCTGGAAGGCGTTGAACAGGGCGAGATCGCCCTCGGCGCCATGCTGCTGGTACCACAGCACGCTGCCGACCACCACGGCCACCGCCACCAGCGGCACCATGAGACGACCGGCGGCCGGTGCATGCAGCGGCCGGCGCACCAGCCCCTCGGTATCCTCGAGCAGGCTGCGGTCGAGGTCGAGACGGTCCTCTTCGAAACGCGCCTGGTCGATGTCGCCGCGCTCGAGCGCGGCTTCCAGCGAGGCCAGGCGACGATGATAGATCGCCACGTTCTGCTCGGCGGACTTGTCGTTGGCTTCGAAGTCGCGCTGGGCGTCATGCACCAGACGCGCCCGACGCAGCGGCGCCACCAGCAGCCACAGGGCGGGCAGCAGCAGGAGGGCAAAGGCTAACCATAGCTGGATCATTCGGTCCTCCCGCGGTTGATCAGAGCCTCGAGGCGGGCGCGCTCCTCGGCGCTCAGCTCACGGGCAGAGGCGTTACGCCGTGCACGCACCACCAGCGCCACCAGTACGCCACCGGCAAGCACCAACCCGGCCGGCAGGCCCCAGAGCAGGAAGGTGCGCCCTTCCAGACGGGGGTTGTAGAGCACGTAGTTGCCGAAGCGCTCGACCATGAAATCACGAATCTCCATGTCGGCACGGCCGTCCATCAGCATCATGTAAACGTGATTGCGCATGTCGCGGGAAACCGGCGCATCGGAGTCGTTGATGGCCTGATTCTCGCAGGTGGGGCAGCGCAGCGAGGCGGTCAGGCTGCGGTAGCGCTGCTCCATCACCGGATCGTCGAATTCACGCACCTCGATGGCGCCAGCCTGAAGGGTGCCCGCCATCAGCAGCGTCAGGATGCCGATGAGAGCCAATCGAATCACTGCCATTTCTGCACCTCCGGCAGGATGTGTTCACGAACGTCACTGGCCGAGATATAGCCGGTGTGGTGATAGCGGATGATGCCGTCACGGTCGACCAGGAAGGTTTCGGGGGCACCGAATACCCCTAGTTCGAAGCCCAACTCGTTGTCCGGGTCGAAGATGTTGGTCTCGAAGGGATTGCCGAAATCCTCGAGGAACCCCAGCCCCTTCTCGCGGGTATCCTTCCAGTTGACCCCGACCATGCGGATGCCGCGGTCGGCCAGGTCGAGCAGCTGCGGCATCTCGCGCTTGCACTCCGGACACCACTCGCCCCACACGTTGACCAGGGTCAGCTCGCCGGTCTGCAGCAGGGAGCGGTCGACGCGGCGCTCCGGGTCCTCGAGGGTAGGCAGGTTGAACTCGGGGAAATCCCGCGCCATCAGCGCCGATTCCCGATGGAACGGGTTCAGCGACAGTCCCTGGTACAGGAACAGCGACAGCACCAGGAAACCAATCAACGGCAGCAGCAGGATCAGACGACGGGTCATGCTGTCGCCTCCTGGCGGTCGCCTTCCGGCTTCGCGCCCGAGGTGGCGGCGGCCTCTTCCGGGTCCGGCGCGGTGGCCAGGCGCCGGTAGCGCTTGTCGGCCACGGCCAGCACGCCGCCGGCGGCCATCAGCAGGCCACCCAGCCACAGCCAGCGCACGAAGGGCTTGTACTGCACGCGCATGGCCCAGCTGTTGTCGCCGAGGTCCTCGCCCATGGCCACGTAGAGGTCACGGAAGAAGCCCGGCCGCAGTGCCACCTGGGTCATGGGCATGCCGCGAGCGATGTAGAGCCGCTTCTCCGGGTTCATGGTGAAGCTGCGGGTTCTGCCGTCGCGCTGCACCTCGATCACTGCCCGGTCGGCCAGGAAGTTGGGGCCGCGCCGGCTGGCGAGCTCGGTCATGGTGAAGGTGTAGCCGGCCACGCTGACGCTGTCGCCCACGCTCATGCGCACGTTGCGTTCGATGTTGTAGTTCGACACCACGGCCACGCCGATGATGGTCACCGCCACGCCCAGATGGCCGAGCTGCATGCCCCAGTAGGCCAGCGACAGCTTCTTCAGCCCCGCGCCCACCGAGCTGGCGTGGCGGGTCTTGTCGTAGAGGTCGCGCAGCATCGGCAGCACGATCCACAGCGCGGCGATGATGCCGATCGCCACCGGGGCGCTCCAGCGCTCGGCGAAGATCAGCGGCAGCGCCATGCCCAGCACCACGGCCACGACGGCGGAGAGCCACAGACGCTGGATCAGCAGCTTGCTGCTGGTGTCCTTCCAGCGCGAGATCGGCCCCATGCCCATGAACACGCACATGAGCAGCGTCAGCGGCACGAACAGGGCGTTGAAGTAGGGCGGGCCCACGCTGATCTTGCCCAGATTGAGGGCATCCAGCAGCAGCGGATAGACGGTGCCCAGCAGCACGGTGACGGTCAGGATCACCAGCATGATGTTGTTGATCAGCAGCATGGCGTCGCGAGACAGCCAGCCGAAGCCGACCTTGTGGCTGACGCGGGGCGCGCGCAGGGCGAAGACCAGCAGCGACAGGCCCACGGTGATGCCCAGCAGCATCAGGATGAAGAAGCCGCGCGAGGGGTCGTTGGCGAAGGCGTGCACCGAGGTCAGCACCCCGGAGCGCACCAGGAAGGTGCCCAGCAGCGACAGCGAGAAGGTGGTGATCGCCAGCAGCAGGGTCCAGCTCTTGAACGAGCCGCGCTTTTCCGTCACTGCCAGCGAGTGCATCAGCGCGGTGCCGGTCAGCCAGGGCAGCAGCGAGGCGTTCTCCACCGGATCCCAGAACCACCAGCCGCCCCAGCCCAGCTCGTAGTAGGCCCACCAGCTGCCCAGCGCGATGCCGATGGTGAGGAAGGCCCAGGCCAGGTTGGTCCAGGGCCGCGCCCAGCGCGCCCAGGCGGCGTCCAGACGGCCGCCCAGCAGCGCGGCGATGGCGAAGGCAAAGACCACCGAGAAACCGACGTAGCCCATGTAGAGCATGGGCGGATGCATGATCAGGCCGATGTCCTGCAGCAGCGGGTTGAGGTCGGCGCCGTCCTGGGGCATCTGCGGCAGCAGACGCTCGAAGGGGTTGGAGGTGACCAGGATGAAGAGCAAAAAGCCGACGCAGACCATGCCCAGCACGCTGATCACCCGTGCCACCATGTCCCGCGGCAGTTCGCGGGAGTAGCGCACGGCGAAGTAACCCCAGCCGGCCAGCATCATGCTCCACAGCAGCACCGAGCCTTCATGGTTGCCCCACACGGCGCTGAACTTGTAGTACCAGGGCAGCATGGAGTTGGAGTTGTTGGCCACGTTGAGCACGCTGAAGTCGTCCAGCATGTAGCTGGCGGTCAGCGCGGCATAGGCGATGGCAACGAACAGGAACTGCCCGGCCGCCATGGGCCGGGCATAGGCCATCCACAGCGGCCGGCGCAGGGCGGCACCGGCCAGCGGCACTACCGATTGCACGATGGCGAACAGCAGTGCAATCACCAGGGCGAAGTGGCCGATTTCGGGAATCATCTGAATCTGCATGGAAACTCCGGCTCAGTACTGGCTCGCGCCTTCTTGCGCCTCGCTCTCTTCGATGCGCTTGGCCACCTTGGCGGCCTTCTGCTGGAAGTCGGCGGGGGAATAGCCGGCGGCTTCGAGCGCCTCGGCCACCTCGGGGGGCATGTAGTTCTCGTCGTGACGCGCCAGCACCTGGTCGGCCTTGATGTAGCCGTCGCGCTGCAGCTGGCCGACCACCACCACGCCCTGCCCTTCGCGGAACAGGTCGGGCAGGATGCCGCTGTAGTGGACGCGCACGTCCTCGACATAATCGGTGACGGTGAACTCCACGTCCAGACTATCCGGATTACGCACCACACTGCCTTCCCGCACCATGCCGCCGGCGCGAATCTGACGTTCGTAGGGGGCGTCGCCGGCGGCGATCTGGATCGGACTGAAGAACAGGTTGATGTTGGCCCGCAGGGCATAGAGCGTCAGCCCCACGGCGATGGCCGCAAGCGACACCAGGCCGAGGAACATGAACAGCTTCTGTTTGCGTTTAGGCGTCATTGGTGCATCCACCCTTGCTAGTTTGAATCGGTTGCGACGCGGCGGCGGGTGCGCTCTGGCGCGCTTCGCGGCGAGCGCGACGCTGCAGCTGTCTCAGCAGCTGGCGGCGCTCGGCGCGAGCATGAAAGACGATGCCCAGCAGCAGGGCGGCGGTCAGGCCCCAGGCCGACCAGACGTAAGGGGCGTGCCCACCCATGGCGAGCAGTTCCTGGAAGGTGTCGAATGCCATCAGTTCGCCTCCTCGACCAGCTCACGCACCCAGCGCTTGTTGGATTCGCGGCGCAGGATCTCGCTGCGCGTGCGCGTCAGCACCAGCGCGATGAAGAAGCTGTAGAACCCCAGCACCATGATCAGCAGCGGCAGCCACATCTCCATCGGCATGCCGACACGCCCGGTGATGGTGAAGGTGGCCGGCTGATGCAGGGTGTACCACCACTCCACCGAGTACTTGATGATCGGAATGTTGATGACGCCGACCATGGCCAGCACCGAGGCGGCGCGGGAGGCGCTGTCGCGGCTGGCGAAGGCGCCACGCAGGGCGATCACGCCGAGATAGAGGAACAGCAGGATCAGCATCGAGGTGAGGCGCGCGTCCCACATCCACCAGGTGCCCCAGGTCGGCACGCCCCACACCGCGCCGGAGAACAGCGCGATGAAGGTCATGGCAGCGCCCAGCGGCGCCATCACGGTGGCGGCCATGTCGGCGATCTTGATCTTCCAGACCATGAACACCAACCCCGTGATCGCCATGGAGACGAAGATCGACTGAGCGAGGAAGGCCGCCGGCACGTGCACGTAGATGATACGGAAGCTGTTGCCCTGCTGGTAGTCGGCCGGGGCGAAAGCCAGCCCCCAGATGGTACCGGTGACGATGAGGATCAGCGCCGCCGCCCAGAACCAGGGCTGCAGCCTCGCGCTGATGGCGTAGAACCACTTGGGGGAACGCAGCTTGTTAATGAAGGCCCACATGCCTTTCAACCTCTCAACCGTTGATACTGATGCGCAGCGACGCCGCGATTGCCAGCGGCGCAAGACTCAGGGCCAGCGCCAGTAGCGCGCCGAGAATCGCCAGATGCGCCAGTACGCCATCGCCGAGGATGGCCGCCTGGACGGCCCCGGCGCCGAAGATCAGCACCGGGATGTAAAGGGGCAGCACCAACAGCGACAGCAGTACACCGCCGCGGGAAAGCCCCACCGTCAGCGCCGCTCCGATGGCACCGATCAGGCTGAGACTGGCGCTTCCCAGCGCCAGGGAAATGGCTAACACTACATAGCTGCCAGCCGGCAGCGACAGCATGATACCGAGCACCGGCGCCATCAGCGCCAGAGGCAGACCGGTCAGCAGCCAGTGCACGGCGACCTTGGCCAGCGCCAGCAGCGCCAGCGGTTGGGGCGTCAGCAGCAGTTGCTCCAGCGAGCCGTCGTCGTAATCGGCACGGAACAGACTGTCCAGTGACAGCAGGGCCGCCAGCAGCGCCGCCACCCACAGCAGGCCGGGCGCAATGGCCGCCAGCAGTGCCGGATCGGGGGAAATGCCGATCGGGAACAGGGTGATGACGAGGGCGAAGAACACCAGCGGATTGAGTACTTCGCTGCGACGGCGCAGCATCAATACCAGGTCCCGCTTGAGCGTTGCCCATACTGCGACAGCGAGGCCGTCGCCAGGTTCCTCGCGCAGCGCTGCGGCCGCCTTGGCGAGCGAGTTCTCAGATGCCGTCATCGGCTCCTCCCCCGCCGAGGCGGATACGACGCAGCTCGGCGCACGGCGTGAGCTCATGGTGCGTGGTGACCAGCACGCAGCCACCGCTGCGGGCGTGTTCAACCAGGCGCCGCTCCAGTGCCGCCACGCCATCGCGATCGATGGCGGTAAAAGGTTCGTCGAGCACCCACAGCGCACGCGGCGTGAGCGTCAGCCGAGCGAGTGCCACGCGTCGCTGCTGTCCGGCGGAGAGCTGTCCGGCCGGCACGTCCTCGAAGCCGACCAGGCCGACCTCCTCCAGCGCCCTGAAGCGTGCCGCCTCGCCCGGCTTCTCGCCGCTGAGCGCCTGATACCAGGCCAGATTCTCCAGCGGCGTCAGTGCTGCCTTCACGCCCGGGGCGTGGCCCAGATAGAGCAGGTTGGCGAGAAAGGACTCGCGGGCCTCGCGCATCGGCCGCTCGCTCCAGAACAGCTCGCCTTCGTAGTCGGCCAGCTGGCCCGAGAGAATCTTGAGCAAGGTGGTCTTGCCGCTGCCGTTCGGCCCCTCTACCCGCACGATCTCGCCCGCACGGATATCCAGGTCCAGATCCCGGAACAGCCAACGGTCGTCACGTTCGCAGGCCAGGCTTTGCGCTTGTAGACGCAGGCTCAACAGCACTCTCCAGGAATGGGTGATTACGCCGGAAATGCTACACGGAAAGGCCTTTTGCCGCTACCGAACGGGGTGCGTCATGGCGCCACCCTTGCCCCAGGTCAAGGCAGCTTCAGGGCGGAGAAACTTGCCAGGAACGTAACGCCTGATATGATTCGAAGTACCTGTACATTTCAACAGGGTCGCACAGAGGGGGAAACGCCAATGCCAACGCCTTCCATGCACTACCTGTATCGACGTCCCAACCTGCCCATCGCCACCTCCTGGGCCAGCGTCGACGCCACCGACCTGGTCGAGGTGCCCCTGCTGGGAGATGTCTCGGCGGGACTGCCCATCGAGGCCTGCCCCAGCGGCGGTGCCATTCGCGCCCCCGCCTGCATGGTGCGGCGCAACACCTACGCCCTGCGCGTACGCGGCGACTCGATGATCGACTGCAACATCTTCGATGGCGACGTGATCATCATCGAGCGTCAGGAGAGCGCCGAAAACGGCGAGACCGCCGTGGTCCTGATCAACCAGCAGGAGGTCACGCTGAAGAAGCTCTACATCGAGAAGAACGGCGTGCGCCTGCAGCCGGCCAACGAAAACATGGCGCCGATCTACCTCAAGAACAGCGACATTCAGGTGCTGGGCATGGTCATGGGCGTGGTACGCCGGCAGGAAGACCCCGAGCTGACCCACTGATGCGCTACCCGGTACCCGACCTCGCTCCCGGCACCTGGCAGGAGAGCGTCATCGAAGTCGAACGCAGCCGCTTCATCGCCTGGCTCTGCCACGCGCCCGACGTGGCAGCCTTCGACGCCATGCTGGCCGAGGCGCGTCGCACCCACCCCAGCGCCAGCCATCACTGCAGTGCCTATATCGCCGGCCCGCCCGGCGAACAGCAGGCCATCGGCTTCTCCGACGACGGCGAGCCCGGCGGCACCGCGGGGCGCCCCATGTTCCAGGTGCTGGAAGGCGCCGGGCTGGGCCAGATAGGCTGCGTGGTGACCCGCTACTTCGGCGGCACCAAGCTCGGCACCGGCGGCCTGGCCCGCGCCTATGCCCAGGCCGTGGCGCGAGGGCTCGAGGCGCTGCCGCGGCGACAAGCGGTGGAACGCACCACGCTGAAACTTGGCGTCGACTTCGCCGGCGAGGCCGAGGCCCGCGCCTGGCTGGAGAGCCATGACGCGCCGGTGGAGCATGCCGAATACGTCAGCGACGGCGTACGTCTCACCGCCGCCTGGCCCAGCGACGTGGCGGTGGACCTGTCACCGCTGGAAGCCCGGCTGCGCGGCAGGCTCGAGCTGCTCGAGACGACTCAATCCGGCGAGACCACACCACGTAGCGCCACCTCGTAGGAGCATCGGATATGGTCGTCCATCAGGGCCCGTGCGGCCTTGATGTCACGCTCCAGCGCCAGCTCCACCAACTCGCCGTGCTGAGCGTCCAGCTTGGACCTCACCTCCGGTGCCTCCGGCGCCATACGCCGGTAGCGATCGAACTGGTCGTGCAACTGCTCGATGAATCGCAGTAGCCAGCCGGAGCCGCAGGGGGCCACCAGGGTTCGATGGAAGCGGGCATGCAGTTGCTCCCACTCCTCGACCTTCTCCGGGGCCATGTCGGCGCGTTTCAGACGGTGCGCTGCCGCCAGCAGTTCAGACTCCCATTCGGCATCGCCGAGGCGGATGGCGCGCTCCAGCGCCATGCCTTCGAGTTCGCGGCGCATCTCGGCGATGTCGTCGAGCTCCGCCCGCTCCAGCCTAGGCACCCGAAAACCACGTTGGTTCTCCTGGATCAGCAGACCGTAGGCCGCCAGGCGATTCAGCGCCTCACGCAGCGGACTCAACCCCACCTCATAACGCTCCTTGAGTGCGCTGATCGCGATCTTCTCGCCAGCGGCAAAGCGACCGTCGATCAGGTCATGACGAATCGCTTCGAAGACCCGGCTGGAGGAAGTGGTTGCACTTCCCTTGCGTTTCGAGACTGCCATTCTCCCTCCCCCCTTTTACCCGCGCGGTTACCCGAAGCTTGACGCATCCTGAAAGCATAATCTACGTTTCATCGACAATAATCGATTTTATCCAAACAAGACGATCAGAGCTTAAAAAAGATGATAAATGAGCCTTTACCCACCATTCGCCATGGGTCGTGGCAATGAGCCATTCGCGGACGGAGCAGCAGAGCGTTCCTCAGAGCAGCCTGTTTTGGGTGTTTTTGCGTATCGGTCTGCTTGGGTTCGGCGGCGGCCCGTCGATGATTCCTCTCGTTCAGCAGGAAGTGGTCAAGCGCCACGCCTGGCTCAGCGACGAAGAGTTTGCCGACATCCTGGCCATCGCCAACACCCTGCCCGGCCCCATCGCCACCAAGATGCCCGGCTATATCGGTTACCGGGTCGGCGGCGTGACCGGCTGCCTCAACGCGGTGCTGGCGGTGATCCTGCCCACCATCCTCGCCATGATCGCCCTGCTCGGCATCTTCAGCCGTTACCGCAACGTGGCCTGGATTCATGGCATGGGCCAGGGCGTGGTGCCGGTGGTGATGGTGATGATGGGTCAACTGACCTGGGACTTTCTGCATAAGGCGCAACTCGTCCTGGGCTGGCTCGTCAGCCTGGCCATGGCAGCAGTGGCCGGTGCACTGATCTATGTCATCGGCGTGCACCCCGGTTGGGTGATCGGCGGCATTCTGGTGGCGGCGCTGCTGCGCCCCACCCGCAAGCAGGAGGCCGCCTCATGATCTATTGGGAGCTGTTCCTGGCCTTCTTCATCCCCAACATCATCGGCTATGGCGGTGGCCCCGCCATCATCCCGCTGGTCGAGGCCGAAGTGGTCGGTCGTCATGGCTGGATGGGCGCCCAGGAGTTCGCCGAGACCCTGGCGCTGGGCAACGCGCTACCCGGCCCCATCGCCACCAAGATGGCCGGCTACGTGGGCTACGACGTGGCCGGCGTGGGCGGCGCCATCGTCGCCGTGTTCGCCACCGTGGTGCCGTCGCTGCTGCTCATGCTGGGCGCCCTGGGGTTGCTCTACCGTCACCGCCACTCACCGCGGGTCAAGTGCATGAGCCAGTGGGTGCGTCCGGTGATCGCGCTGATGATGGCCTGGCTGACCTGGAGCTTCTTCATGGAAGGGCTCCACGGTGCCGGAGTGCTTCACACCCTGCTCATTGGCACGGCATCCGCCGTGGCCTTGCTGCGGTTCCGCGCCCATCCGGCCTTCGTGGTCCTTGGCGCACTGATATATGGAGGACTGTTCCTGGGCTGAGCTCCGACTCGATGACGTCCACCGCCGGCGTCTCCTCATCCAACAATACAACGAGGACGACATCATGAAGACCTACACGCCAGGTACTCACACATGCCACAGCCCGTGTGCTGACGGAGGGCAGCATGTCGACCAAGGATAATCAGCACATCGACCCCACCCTGGATCTCTATTCCGGCGCCCTGTTCACGGCGATCGGCCTGGGCGCCATGATCACTGCACGCAGCTACCCGATGGGCAGCATCGATCGCATGGGCCCAGGGTTCTTCCCCATGGTGCTCGGCGCCATCATGGCCGTTCTCGGCATCGTGCTGGTGTTGAAGAACCTCGAGGGATTTCGCCAGTCGTATCGCCCCAATACGCCTCTCCCGCACCTGCCAGGGACGATAATCGACGGTGTCGGAGACCTGCATCTTGCGATAGTTTAAGAATCAACCGGTAAGACAAGGTCTAGCAGGCTGGTCTTTGACCGGCCTGCCACACGACAGGACAGCGCATGCCATTCGATCCTCACTACTACCCCTACCCCTCGCGCCGCATGGCAACCTACGGCCACCGCGGCATGGTCGCAACCTCACAGCCCATGGCCGCCCAGGCGGGCATGGAGATGCTCAAGCAGGGCGGCAACGCCGTGGATGCCGCCATCGCCATGGCCGCGGCCCTGACGGTGGTGGAGCCCACCGCCAACGGCATCGGCGGCGACGCCTTCGCCCTGGTATGGAGCGAGGAGCGCCTGCACGGGCTCAACGCCAGCGGCCCCTCTCCCCAGGCCATCTCCCGCGACGCAGTCACGGCCCTGGGGCATGAGGAGATGCCCGCCCTGGGCCTGACGCCGGTCACCGTGCCCGGCGCGCCCGCCGCCTGGGCCAGCCTTTCCGAACGCTTCGGTCGACTGCCCTTCGCTGCGCTGCTGGCGCCGGCCATCGCCTACGCCGAGCAGGGCTATGCGCTGTCGCCGGTAGCAGGCCTGACCTGGCACCAGGCGTGGCTGCGTTTCAGTCAAAGCCAGGGGGAGGCGTTCACGCCCTGGTTCGAGCACTTCGCCCCGCAGGGTCGGGCGCCCAGGCCGGGAGAGGTGTGGCGCTCCGCCGACATGGCGGCCACCCTGCGCGCCATCGCCGAGAGCCGGGGCGAGGCGTTCTACCGCGGTGAGCTCGCCGAGCGCATTGACGCCTTCATGCAGCGCCACGGCGGCTTTCTGCGCGCGGCCGACCTGGCCGCCTTCAGCCCCGAGTGGGTCGAGCCGGTCGGCGTGGGCTACCGTGGCCACGAGATCTGGGAGATCCCGCCCAACGGCAGCGGTTTGGTCGCCCTGCAGGCACTGGGCATGCTCGAAGCCCTGGGCGAGCCGCCACGCGACCCGGTGGAGCTGCTCCATCGGCGCATCGAGGCCACCAAGCTGGCCTACGCCGACGGGCTGCATTACATCAGCGAGCCCAGCGCCATGGACACCGGCCCCGCTCAGCTGCTGGATTCACGCTATCTCGGCGCCCGCGCCGCGCTCATCGGTCACGACGCCCTGCAGCCGACATACGGCAATCCGCACAAGGGCGGCACCGTCTACCTGGCCGCGACCGACGCCGATGGCAACATGGTCTCGTTCATCCAGAGCAACTACGAGGGCTTCGGCTCCGGCATGGTGGTACCGGGCACCGGCATCAGCCTGCAGAACCGCGGCCGCTCGTTCTCGCTCGATCCCGGCCATGTCAACGCGCTGCAGCCGGGCAAGCGTCCCTACCACACCATCATTCCCGGTTTCATCACCCGCCAGGGCGAGGCCGTGGGCCCGTTCGGCGTGATGGGCGGCTTCATGCAGCCCCAGGGCCATGTGCAGGTCGTTACCGCCATGCTCGATGACGGTCTCAATCCACAGGCCGCGCTGGACCTGCCGCGCTGGATGTGGACCCGCGACACCACCGTGCAGGTGGAGCCCCACTTCCCCGACCATCTGGCCCAGGCGCTCGCCCGGCGCGGCCATCGCATCGTCAAGGCCAGCGACTCCCTGCTCTTCGGCCGCGGCCAGATCATTCTGCGCGACCGCCACGGCAGCTACTGTGGCGGCACCGAGCCGCGTACCGACAGCCTGATCCTGCCCTGGTAAGCGCAGCGGGCCTGCACGGGGCAGGCCCGCTGCCTTCGCCACACCCACCTGCCAACTGAGCACGGCCGGCATTCGTCCCGGCTGGCGGCCTCGCCTACGACCTTGGTATACCAACCCTTATGGTATACCGTGAACAATTCAAGTCACACTAACCTCGCCGGCTCAGTACCATCCCTCTTGCCGAACGAAACAAACCTTTAACATCAATAACATACAAGAAAAACCCAGCACCTTATCGAGAGCAGAATCCGCCCAAAGGGGAAAAATTGACCCAGGTCAGAAAAAGCCTTGACAGGGAGAGCGGTGGCAATCTAGGCTGCATTCATGGCTTTTGGTATACCAAGAGCCATTTCGAAAGAACCGGCCACGACCGGACCATGACGCCAAACAACACATGACGCCAAACAACAAGAGCGCGGCCTGCCGCAACAGGCGGCGCACGGGTAACCACCAGGAGTCCTCCCCATGGCACAGTTGATGAATCGCGACGAATTCCGCACCGCTCTGGAAGAAGCCATCAAGGGCAAGAGCGCCAACAAGGCACCGTTCAGCGTGGCCTGGGCCAGCGGCAAGCTGTCCCGCGATCACCTCGCCCGCTGGGCCGAGAACCACTACCACTACGTGGGTCCGTTCGCCGACTACCTGGCGTACATCTATGCCAACACCCCGGAAACCTACACCGAGGCCAAGGACTTCCTGCTGCAGAACATGTATGAGGAAGAGCTCGGCGGCGATCGTCATACCGACCTGCTGATTCGCTTCGCCGAGGCCTGCGGCACCACCCGCGAGCGCGTCGAGAACCCCGACAACATGTCGCCCACCACTCGCGGCCTGCAGAGCTGGTGCTATGCCGTGGCCATGCGCGAGCACCCGGTGGTGGCAGTGGCGGCGCTGGTGGTCGGCCTGGAATCCCAGGTGCCCTCGATCTACCGCAGGCAGACCCCGACCCTGCGCGAGAAGTACGGCTTCACCGACGAGGAGGTCGAGTTCTTCGATCTGCACATCGTCTCCGACGAGATCCACGGCGAGCGCGGCTACCAGATCGTGCTGGAGCACGCCGATACCGTCGAGCTGCAGCAGCGCTGCCTGAAGATCTGCGAGATCGGCGCCCAGATGCGTCTGCTCTACACCACCGCGCTGTACTACGACTACGTCGCCGACGATCTGCCCATCACCGAACTCGACATGGCGGCCTGATAGCCCCGCCCCTTCGGATGCGCCAGCCATCTGCCGGCCTCGGTGCCGGCAGCTGGCTGCCAACGCGCAATGGTGACAGCCAGTGACGACAAAGAGGTAAGCGTCTTGGATAACGCAACCCAGTTTCTCAACTATATCGACGGCCAGTGGGTCGCGAGCGGCTCGGGGGCAACCTTCGAGAACCGCAACCCTGCCGACCAGGACGACCTGCTCGGGCTGTTTCAGGCTTCCGGCGTCGACGATGCGCGCCGGGCCATCGCCGCTGCCGACCGGGCATTCACGGCCTGGCGCGAGACGCCCATCTCGCAGCGCGCCAAGATTCTCAACCGCGCCGCCGACTATCTGATGGAGAACGTCGAGCAGTTCGCCCGCGAGCTGACCCGCGAAGAGGGCAAGCTGCTGGCCAACAGCCGCGACGAGGTGACCCGCTCGGCCCAGACCCTGCGCTTCTACGCGGTGGAAGGCCAGACCATCACCGGCGAGACCTTCCCCCAGGACGACGCCAAGATGACGGTCTATACCCAGCGTGAGCCGCTGGGCGTGGCCACCATCATCACGCCGTGGAACTTCCCGATCTCGATTCCGGCGCGCAAGATCGCCCCGGCTCTGATCACCGGCAACACCGTGGTGTTCAAGCCCTCGTCCGACGCCCCGCTGATCGGCTATCGCCTGGCCGAAGCCCTGCATCACGCCGGCGTGCCGGCGGGCGTGTTCAACTTCGTCACCGGCGCCGCCTCGGCCATCGGCGAGGAGATCACCGCCAACCCCGTGGTCAAGGCGATTTCCTTCACCGGCTCCACCGCCGCCGGCGAGCGCATTCACCGCGCCGCGGCCATGGCCACCCGCACCCAGATGGAGCTCGGCGGCAAGAACCCGCTGATCGTGCTGGAAGATGCCGACATCGACACCGCCGTGGACCTGACCGTGAAGGGCGGCTTCTCGCTCACCGGCCAGGCCTGCACCGGCACCAGCCGGGTGCTGATCGCCCGCAGCCGCAAGCAGGAGTACCTCACGCGACTGGTGGAGCAGGTCAAGACCCTGAAGATCGGCAATGGCATGAGCGAGGGTATCCAGATCGGCCCGCTGGCGACCCGTCAGCAGCTCGATACCGTACTCGGCTACGTCGAGACGGGCAGGAAGGAAGCGACCCACGTTTACGGTGGCGAACACCTCACCGAGGGCGACTACGCCAAGGGCTTCTACGTCACGCCGGCCATCTTCAGCGACGTGACCCAGGAGATGCGCATCGCCCGCGAGGAGATCTTCGGCCCGGTGGTCGCGGTGATCGAGGTCGACGGCTACGAGGATGCCATCGCCAAGGCCAACGACACGCCCTACGGCCTGGCCGCCGGCCTGGTGACGAAGAACTTCGATTACATCCAGCGCTTCCCGCTCGATATCCAGGCCGGCACGGTGAAGATCAACCGCACCACCACCGGCAACCTGGTCAATGCCCCCTTCGGCGGGCTGAAGCAGTCGAGCACCTCGACCTTCCGCGAGTCGGGACGCGCCGGGCTGGACTTCTTCACCCAGACCAAGACCGTCTATCTCGGCCGCTGAGCGCGGCACACACAACGACAACCCTGACGAATAGGTGACTCATGAAACAGGTATTCCGACTGGAACTGGAAGAAGCCAAGCTGATGGTGGAGGCCGCCAAGAAGCGCTCCGAGGAGATCGGCGTGCTGGAAACCATCTGCGTGGTGGATGACGGCGGCTACCCGCTGGCGCTGGAGCGCATGAACGGCGCTCGCGTCACCGGCCCGCAGATCGCCTGGAACAAGGCCTTCACCGCTGCCGGCCACAAGCGTTCCACCCACCTGTTCAATACCGCCCCCAACGGCCCCGCCCTGCCCGGCAACGAGGCCTTCGGTATCCAGTGGAGCTTCGAGGGCAAATTTGCCGTGTTCGTCGGCGGCTTCCCCATCGTGGTCGACGGCGAGGTGATCGGCGGCGTGGGCCTGAGCGGCGGCAACGGCGAGCAGGACACCCAGGCCGGCCTGGCCGCGCTGCAGGCGCTGCAGGACCACCTGCGCGAAGCCGGCCACGAAGTCGTGGTCGAGGCCGACATCAAGAAATGAGCCCGGCCCAATGAGGTTGCGTCGGCAAGCGGCGACTGCCCTTGCCGACGGTCCCGACGAATCGCAAGCGCCGCCAGCGGCGACGACAACCAGGCCCTGACCAGACGGGTGCGCTCGAGGAGGTTGCCATGAGCTACCGTATTACCCTCTCCGACACTGCAGAAAGCTTCGAGGCCCAGCCGGGTGAGCCCCTGCTCGAGGCCGCCGAGCGAGCCGGTTTCCCGCTGGCTCATGACTGCCGCTTCGGCGGCTGCGGCGCCTGCCGCGTCAAGCTGATGGAGGGCAGCGTCGAGTATGACGAGTTCCCCTTCGGCCTGACCGAAGAGGAGGCCGAGGCGGGCTACGCCCTGGCCTGCCAGGCATGCGCCCAGAGCGACCTGACCATCAGCGCCAAGCTGCTGCCGGCGGGCCACATCCCGGCCGATTTCCACGTCGCCACCATCGAGCGGCTGGAGAAGTTGAGCCATGACGTGACGCACCTGGTGCTGCGCATTCCCAGCGCCAGCGAGGTGGTCTTCCATCCCGGCCAGTACCTCAACGTGATGCTGGACGACGGCAGCCCGCGCAGCTTCTCGATGGCCTCGCCCCACCGCGGCGAACTGTTCGACTTTCACATCCGTCGCGTGCCCGGCGGTCACTTCACCGGCCGTCTGGAAACCCACTATCGGCCCGGCGACACCCTCGACGTGGAGCTGCCGCTGGGCAACTTCCGCCACGACGCCGAGAGCCCCCGCGACCTGCTGATGGTGGGCGGCGGCACCGGCCTGGCGCCACTCAAGAGCATCATCGAGTCGCTGCTGGATGAACCGGGCCGGCCGGGCATCACGCTCTACTGGGGCGTGCGTCGCGCCGAGGATCTCTATCTCGACGAGCAGCTCAACCACTGGGCCAGAACGCTGCCCGACTTCCGCTACGTGCCGGTGCTCTCGGAACCCGATCCCGAGTGGGGCGGCCGCCGCGGTTTCGTGCACGAGGCCGTGTGCCAGGACTTCGACGACCTGAGCCCCTTCGATGCCTACCTGTGCGGCCCACCGCCGATGATCGCCGCCGCCAAGACGAGCTTTGCCCAGCGCGGTCTCGACGTCGAGCGCATCTACGCCGACAGCTTCAACTTCACCCATGAGCTCGAAGGCAGCGTCGCCTGACGCATCACCGGATCTACGAGGTAATCGACATGCCGGATATCACTTTCATCACCAACGGCGGCAAGGTCGTCAGCGCTCCCGAGGACTCCAACCTGCTGCGCATCTCGCTGCGCGAGAAGGGCGGCATTCCGTTCAAGTGCGGCGGCGGCCTGTGCGGCACCTGCAAGTGCCTGGTCGAGGAGGGCCGCGAGAACACCGACGCGGTGAAGAAGAAGGAGGAAAAGCTGCTCTCGGCCGAGGAGCTCGAGCAGGGCTATCGTCTGGCCTGCCAGACCTTCCTCAAGGGCGACGTCAAGGTCTCCTGGGAGGAAACACCCAAGGGCGGCGCCGCCGGCGCACGGCAGGTCCAATCCAAGGCGGAGGCATGAGCGGCGCCATGACCAGCAGCGAGAATACGCCACGGGTCGGCCTCATCGGCTACGGCACCGCCGGCAGGGACGTCGCCGAGGCCATCCTCGGCGGCCAGGCGGGCAACAGCCGCCTGGCCGCCGTGCTGGTGCGCGACGTGGCCAGGTATGCCGACGTTGCCCTGGACGACGTCGTGTTCACCGACAGCGAGGCGGCCTTCTTCGCCTGCCCCCTCGACGTGGTGGTCGAGACGGCAGGCCACGATGCCGTGATCCGCTACGCCGAGACCTCGCTCGCCCACGGCTGCGATTTCATGGTGGTCTCGGTGGGTGCCTTCTGCGACCAGGCGCTGTTCGATCGGGTCATGGCCAGCGCCGAGCGGCATGGCCAGCGGGTGCTGGTGCCTTCGGCGGCCATCGCCGGCCTCGACCGCATCGCCGCCGCCGCCCAGGGGCCGCTTGAGCGGGTCACCCTGACCACCCGCAAGCCGGTCAAGGCGTGGCGCGGCACCTTCGCCGAGGAGGTGGTGAGCCTCGATGCGATCACTCAGCCGACGGTGATCTTCGAGGGCAATGCCCGCGAATCGTCTCGCGTGTTCCCCGAGAGCGTCAACGTCTCGGCGGCGCTGAGCCTGGCGGGGGTGGGCTTCGAGGCGACCCAGGTTCGCGTACTGGTCGACCCCACCATCGACAAGAACGTACATGAGGTATCGGCCAAGGGGCTGTTCGGCGAGGTGCGCATCGAGGTGCGCAATACCCCTTCACCCAGCAACCCCAAGACCGGCTACATCGTCGCCATGAGCGTCGCCCGGGCGCTGAAGAACCTCTCCTCGCCGCTGGTCATCGGCTAGGCACGCCAGCCCCCCTACGAACGAAACCGGGCGCTCGAGGGCGCCCGGTTCACGTTGCAATCTTGCTGGCCTGCTCAAACCTGGGAGTGGCTCATGTAGGCCTTGCGCGACTTCTCGAGGTGGATGCGGGTGAAGCTCTCGGCCAGATCCTCTTCGCCGCTGCGAATCGCGCTCAGCACGTCCTGGTGCTCGCGCAGCGCCTCCTTGGTACGCCCCGGCAGGGCGCTGCTCAGATTGGAGAAGGCGCGCACGTAATCCTTGAGGTCGACCAGCATCTCATGAAGCTTGGGATTGCCGGAGGCACGCCCGATCAGCTCGTTGTACTTGACGTTGAGTTCCACCTCGTCGCCGCCGCCGTTGTTCAAGGCTTCCTCGATCTCGGCCATGAGCTGATCGATCTCGGCGACGATGGCCTCGTTGACCTTCTGGGCGGCCAGGCGTGCCGCCAGCGACTCCAGCGATGCCAGGATCATGAAGACTTCGAGGATCTCGGACTGGGTGATCTCGTTAACCACCACCCCCTTGCGCGGCACCGTGCGCACGAAGCGCTGGGTCTCGAGGCGAAACAGCGCCTCACGAATGGGGGTGCGGCTGATGTTGAGCTTTTCCGCCAGCACCCGCTCGACCAGCCGATCCCCCGCCTTGTACTCGCCACGCAGAATGGCGTCCTTGAGGTAGGCGTACACCTTGTCTCGGATCGGGGAAAGGTCTTCCTGGGTCCAGGTCTCGGCCATCATTGGCTACCTTCGGCTGTCTTGGAACGGGGGTGGCGAAAGGCATATTTTACCATATCTGGACAGCGCAACGGTATCTGGTGCACGAGGGGCCAGGAACAGAGGCCATGCCGAACGCCCGCACCAAGCGGTACGGGCATTCAGCATGGCCTGTCATGGCTGGGCTGGGAACTGGTGTCGTGCTCGCCTTAAAGCGCCACCCTTTCCAGCCGCGCATCGATGCTGCCGAAGGTCACCAGCTGCTCGAGCTCGGCACGGGCCGCCTCGACGGTGTCGAAGCGCTCGAAGAATTTCAGCGGCACGCTGTTGGTCGTGCCCCCTTCGCCGGCTTCGACGATGCTGACACGGCCCTGGTCGCCGTCGACCTCGGCGATGGTGAAGTCGGCCTTCTTCTTGCCGTAGAAGAAGTACTCATAGGCCTCGACGGGGGAAATGCCCTGCCCGGGCCTGGCATCGTATTCGCCCAGCTTGCTCGTCAGGATGATGTACATGTCGGGTGCCCTCTCTCGTGGTCTTGTGCTTGTCATGTCTTGCGCTTGGTATGGCGCAGTGCCTGTGGTCGTCCTGCAACGAGCAGGCCTCAGGTGGCAAGCTCCCTCTCGCCCCGTGCCGGCTGCGCGCCGGCCGGCTCCTCCAGCAGCGGCCGCAGGGCCGCCGACAGCTCTGCCAGGGCCTCCTCGACGATGGCCTTGCCGATCTCGAGGCTGGCCTGGGTGGCATCGCCGATGCAGCCGTTGCGGGTCATCTCCTCGTAGCGGTAGAAGCCCTGGATGGGGTTGCCCGGACGCATCCGCTCCCAGCGCCCACCATGCACGATATCGCCCTTCTCCAGGCGCTCGGGACGCACCAGGTGCGGGGCGAGGTAGTACGCCTCGGAAACCTCGCGCTCGCAGCTGTGTCCGAACAGCGTCGAGCCGATGTGCGCCTTCATGGCCTGCTTGGCGGAAGCCGTGGTCTTGGCGTAATAGCAGTCGACCTCCAGCTCCTGGGCGAAGCTGGCGCAGGCCAGGCCCAGGGTGCCCTGGTTGCCACCGTGGCTGTTGAGGAACAGCACCTTGTCGATGCCGTGGCGCTTGAGCGAGACGACCATGTCGCGCAGTACGGCCAGCAGGGTTTCCGGGCGCAGGCTGATGGTGCCGGGGAAGTTCAGGTGGTGGGGGGAAACGCCCATGTTCACGGTGGGCGTGACGAGAACCTGCGGATACAGCACCGCGGCAAGCCGCTTGGCCATCTCGGTGGCCAACACCGCATCGCAGCTCTCGTTCATGTGCGGCCCGTGCTGCTCGTGAGCCCCGACCGGCACGATGGCCATCTTGACGCTCTTGAGCGCCTCTTCGACCTCAGGCCAGGTCATTTCCGTCAGCACGTAGCTTTTCATCTGGCCTGCCATCCGACTTTCCATCCCGCTCTCCTTCGGTGCCTGCGCGATGGAGCCTCGACGGCAGGCAGCCTGTTGTCATAAGGGTAAGAGTGTCACCAGACACTTGGTATACCATATGCCAACACTAGCCGAATCCCGCGATTCATGCAAAGCCTTTGAGCACCCTCTTTCGATCTAGCGGCAGCTGCGCATGGCCACCTCGCTGGAAAGCGTGATGTGCTCCTCGATCAGCGCCCGGGCCCGACGGGCATCCCGCGCCAGTGCCAGGTCGACCAGCTCTTGGTGCTGGGAGTCGAGCTGATGACGCAGCTCCTCGGCGCGCGGCGCCACCCTCCGATAGCGGTCGAACTGGTCGTGCAGCTGGGAGATGAAGCGCAGCAGCCAGGCCGAACCGCAAGGCGCCACCAGGGCATTGTGGAAACGCGAATGCAGGTGCTCCCACTCCCCCACCGGGGTGTGCTCGCCGGCCCGGGCCAGGCGATGATTGGCCGCCAGCAGCTGGGATTCCCACTCCTCGTCGCCATGGCGTATGGCCAGCTCGAGCGCCATGCCCTCCAGTTGGCGACGCATTTCGGTGATATCGGTCAGCTCCTCCCGGGTAAGCTCCAATACCCGGAAGCCGCGCTGGTTCTCCTGGCGCAGAAGACCATAGGCGGCCAGCCGGTTCAGCGCCTCACGCAGCGGGCTCAGCCCCACGTCATAGGTCTCCCGTAGCAGCGTGATCGACAGGCGTTCGCCCGCGCGGTAGCGACCGCTGAGCAGATCCTGACGCAGCGTCTCGTAGATCCTGCTCGCGGCGGTGGCACTGCCCTGCTTGAGGGTTTCGGTCATGGCGTGGCTCCCTTCATTTTTTTGGAATTTGGTATACCTATCTTGACGAACTGACAAGCTGCAATCTAATCTAGGTCAAATAATCGATTATTTCCAGGAAAAATACAACCATGTGTCATCTAATCGCATGATTTATCTGAAAAATTACCTTTGGCTTTCATAAGGATTTTCGCAGACATGACGGCATCGCAACAAGGAAAGCTGTTCTTCTCCTTCCTTCGAATCGGCCTGCTGGGCTTCGGCGGCGGCCCTTCGATGATCCCTTTGGTACACCAAGAGGTCGTCAAGCGCCACGCCTGGATGAAGGACGAGGAGTTTGCCGACGTGCTGGCCATCGCCAATACCTTGCCGGGCCCCATCGCCACCAAGATGCCGGGTTACATCGGCTTCCGAGTCGGCGGCACGGTCGGCTGCATCAATGCCGTCCTTGCGGTGATCCTGCCGATGATCGTGGCCATGATCCTGCTGCTCGGCCTGTTCAGCCGTCATCGTGACGTGGCCTGGATCCACGGCATGAGCCAGGGAATGGTGCCGGTGGTGATGGTGATGATGGGCCAGCTTGCCTGGGACTTCCTGAACAAGTCGCGCCTGGCGCTGGGCTGGGCCGTCAGCCTGGTCATGGCCGCCGTGGCCGGCGTATTGATCTATTGGCTGGGCGTCCATCCCGGCCTGGTGATCGGCGCCCTGCTGGTTGCCGCCATGTTGCCGCCCCTCACGAAGCGCAAGTCGGTCGAGGAGGCGGCGCAATGATCTACGTACAGCTCTTTCTGGCCTTCTTCATTCCCAACATCGTCGGCTATGGCGGCGGCCCCGCCATCATCCCGCTGATCGAAGCGGAAGTGGTAGGCCGCTACGGCTGGATGAACGCCCAGGAGTTCGCCGAGGTTCTGGGGTTGGGTAACGCTCTGCCGAGCCCGATCGCTACCAAGATGGCGGGCTACGTGGGCTATGAAGTGGCCGGTGCCGGCGGTGCCGTCGTCGCCGTGCTGGCGACGGTGGTGCCCACCCTGCTGCTGATGCTGGGCGCTCTGGGACTGCTCTATCGCTACCGCGACTCACCGCGGGTCAAGCGCATGAGTCAGTGGGTGCGTCCCGTCATCGCCATCATGATGGCCGGCATGGTGCTGAGCTTCTTCAGTGAAGGCATGACCGGGGCCGGGCTCGTGCATACCTCGATCATTGCAGCGGTAGCAGCCATCGCGCTGTTCCGCTTCAAGGCGCATCCCGCCCTGGTGGTGGTGGGCGCGCTGGCCTATGGAGGCTTGCTGCTGGGCTAGACCCCGGCCATGGATTCATCACGGATAGCCATACTCGAAGACAGGAGAAAACGATGCGACGACCCCCGAGCTGAGCGGCCCCATGTGCGAAAGACGTCAGCACCGCTTTCGTGACATGCAAACCAGCCGCAACCGTGACTGTGCAAGAACCGACAAATACAAGTAGACGATGGGCCTCTCGACGCTAGCGGAGCCGCCATCGCCAAGTCTGACGACACGACAGGTGCAAAATGGAACAACTCGAGCAAATACAACTCACCGCCTCGCACTGGGTCTTCCTGCTGGTGATCCTGGCGATCTTCGTTTCCATCGGCTTTCGCAAGGGCGTCATCATCCCTTCCATTGCCGGTATCTTCATGCTCGGTCTGCTGGCCGAGGCACCTCACGACGGCGGCCTCAACCAGTTGATCTTCGCCGTTCAGGTGGTCTTCAGGGCGCTGCTCAATGCCGGCACCGAGCTGTTCGACATCATGCTGGTCATCGCCCTGATGGTGGCCATGCTCAAGTCGCTGCAGCATCAGGGAGCGGACCGTCTGATGGTGGCGCCGATGAAGAAGCTGATGGTGGGCCCCTGGACGGCCTTCTTCGTCCTCGGCATCACCATGTACATTGCCGCCGCCTTCTTCTGGCCGACCCCGGCCGTGGCGCTGGTCGGTACCGTGCTGATCCCGGTTGCCATGCAGGTCGGCTTGCCGGCCATCGGCGCCGCCATGGCGGTCAACCTGTTCGGGCATGGCATGGCCCTGTCGGCCGACCCGGTGATCCAGGGCGCGAGCCGTCTGACCGCCGGCGCCGCCGGCATCGACACCACCACGCTGGTGCCCTACACCCTGCTGTTCTCCCTGGTCGTGGGAGGCGTGGCCATCACCATGGCCTGTCTCGCCCTGCGTCGCGACATGCGGTCCGGTGTGCTCGAGGCGCCCAAGGGCGACGAGGTGTTCTCACCCCGCTCGGCCGGCGCTGCCGCCGTGCAGACCAATACCGTCAAGGAACAGGAGGAGCCCGAGGCCGGCCCCTATGCCCGGCTCTTCGCCATCGCCGTTCCGGTCATCCTGCTGGGCATTGCCGGGCTGATGATCTACCGCGCCCTGTTCATGCCCGACCAGGCGATTCGTGGCGGCGGTGCCACGGCACTGCTGGGCGGTACCGCCACGGTGTTGCTGGTGCTCTCTTCGTTCGCTGCCCACGGTCATCATGCGCTGGACGGCATCAGCACCTACACCCGCGAAGGGTTCTTCTTCGCCATCAAGATCTTCGCGCCGATCATTCCGATTGCCGGCTTCTTCTTCCTCGGCCATCCCGCGCACTCCGCCGAGGTGATCGGCGTCAGCGCGACCGGCTACCTGTTCGACATCGGTCACAACATCGGCCACTACATCGACGGCAACGTCTTCCTGCTGACCTTCGGCATGGCCTTCATCGGTCTGCTCTCCGGCATGGACGGCTCGGGCTTCTCCGGCCTGCCGCTGGTGGGTTCGCTGTCCGGCGCCCTGGGCACCGCGGCCAACGTCGACATCCACGTCCTGGCGGCACTCGGCCAGGTGGCGGCGATCTTCGCCGGCGGCGGCACGCTGGCGGCCTGGGCCTTCGGCGTGGCGGCCGATGCCGGCATTGCCGGGGTCAGCCCATCGGCGCTGGTGCGGCGCAACTTCGTTCCGGTCATCTCCGGTATCGTCGTGGCCTCGCTGCTTGCCGTGTTCCTGTTGATATAGCAACCGAGAGCCCGTCCAGGCAGTAGCCATCTCACCCGGCGTCCGCGACGCCGGGTGAGTTTTTTGAGCAGCAAAAAAATAGCGCAAGGTAGGGTTGACGAAATCCGACAACTGGCACATGGTATACCATATGCCATAAGGCAATGCAGACGACACGCATCGCGCGTTACGCCCGAGCGACATGACAGCGCGATGCGCCATCTGACGATAACGACTAGGTGACCCTCATGCCCCTGATCACGATCCACAAGAACGGTGAGGTCTTCGAAGGCGAAGTCCAGCCCAACACCAACCTGGTGGTGCGCGCCGGCATTCGCCAGTTCCCCTATCCCCACCTGAGCTACGGCTGCGGCATGGGCAAGTGTGCCAAGTGCATGTGCAAGGTGCTCAAGGGGGGCGAAGCATTGCCCGAGCCCAACTGGAAGGAGAAGAAGATGCTGGGAGAGCGCCTGGAACAGGGCTACCGGCTCGCCTGCCAGCTGTGGGTGGAAGAGGATCTCGAGCTGGCTCAGGAGAGTGCGGCCGGCAGCAGCCAGCCGAGCCGAGCCGGTGGCGTCACGGCCTCATGAGCGGTGGCGGCGAGCCAGACGAACCGAAGCGCCCAGCGGCTTTCAACCGCTGGGCGCTTCGTCTTCAGGCCGTGCTCAGCCCAGGTACTTGATCATCACCCCGGCGGCCACCGCCGAGCCGATGACGCCGGCCACGTTGGGCCCCATGGCGTGCATGAGCAGGAAGTTGTGCGGATTGGACTCGAGCCCCACCTTGTTGGCGACCCGCGCCGCCATCGGCACCGCCGACACCCCGGCGGCACCGATCAGCGGGTTGATCGGCATGCGGCTCACCAGGTTCATCAGCTTGGCCATGAGCACCCCGGCCGCGGTACCGATGGCGAAGGCCACCATGCCCAGCGCCATGATGCCCAGCGTCTCCAACGCGAGGAAGCTCTCGGCCATCAGCCGCGAGCCCACGGCCAGCCCCAGCACGATGGTGACGATGTTGATCAGGGCGTTCTGCGCGGTATCGGTCAGTCGCTCCACCACGCCGCACTCGCGCATCAGGTTGCCGAAGCAGAACATGCCCAGCAGCGGTGCGGCATCGGGCAGGAACAGCGCCACCAACATCAGCAGCAGCAGGGGAAAGGCGATCTTCTCCAGCTTGGAGACCGGCCGCAGCTGGGTCATGGCGATCGCCCGCTCCTTGCGCGTGGTCAGCAGCTTCATGATCGGCGGCTGCAGCATCGGCACCAGTGCCATGTAGGCGTAGGCCGCCACGGCGATGGCACCCAGCAGCTCAGGCGCCAGCACGCTCGATACGTAGATCGAGGTCGGCCCGTCGGCACCGCCGATGATGCCGATGGCCGCCGCCTGCTCGATGGAGAAGTCCATCCAGCCCAGGGCCGACATGCCCACCGCGCCGAACAGGGTGGCGAAGATGCCGAACTGCGCCGCCGCCCCCAGGAACAGGGTGCGCGGATTGGCCAGCAGCGGGCCGAAGTCGGTCATTGCGCCCACGCCCATGAAGATCAGCAGCGGCGCGATGCCCGAGGCTACGGCCAGGGAGTAGAAGACGTAGAGCAGCCCGTCGCCGTAGCCGACGTTCACCGCGATGTCGCGGGCGGCGCGGATCTGATCCGGTGCGGCACCGTTGTCGACCAATGCCTTGAGCGTGGCGCGCCATGCCTCCTCGCTGGCCAGCGGATCGAGCGTCGCACCGAGCGCCGCCGCCATCTGCTGCAGCACCGCCGGGCGCGCCACTTCAATGGCCTGGTCCAGCGCCGAGATCGCCAGGCCCGCCTCGGGAATGTTGGCGAGTATGCCGCCGAAGCCGATCGGCACCAGCAGCAGCGGCTCGAACTTCTTGGCAATGGCCAGGTAGAGCAGCACCAGGCCCACCAGGATCATGACCGCCTGGCCGAACGTCAGGTTGTAGAGGCCGGAGCCCTCCCACAGGGTCAACAGTTTTTCCATGGCAGCGCCCCTTAGAGCACGATCAGCGTGTCGCCGACGGCGACGCTGTCGCCCTCACCGACCTTGACCTCGGATACGGTACCGCTGCTGGCGGCCCGCACTTCGGTTTCCATCTTCATTGCCTCGAGGATGATCACCACATCGCCTTCCTGCACGCTGTCGCCGGGGCGCACGTTGACCTTGAAGATGTTGCCGGCCAGCGGGGCGGTGATGGTCGCACCGCTCGACGCTGCCGGCGCGGCAGCCTGCGGCTGGGCCTGCTCCTGCACCGCGCCGATCTCGCCACCCTCGGCCACCTCCACCACGTACTGCTTGCCGTTCACCTTGACCGTGTAGGTCTCGGGGCCGGCGGGCGCCGCCGCACGCGTCGCCGGCAGCTTGCCCTCACCCTGCTGGGCGGCCACCGGCAGGCTGGCCTCCTGGCCCGGCGCCTGGGGGGCCGGCTCGAAGGCATCGGGGTTGTCGCGATTCTTGAGGAACTTCAGGCCGATCTGCGGGAACAGCGCGTAGGTCAGCACGTCGTCGATCTCGCGCTCGCCTTCGGCCAGGCGGATACCCTCTGCCTTGGCCTTCTCCTTCAGTTCGGCAGCAAGCCGGTCCATTTCGGCTTCGAGCAGGTCGGCGGGACGGCAGGTGATCGGCTCGCCACCCTCCAGCACGCGGCTCTGCAGCTCTTTGTTGAAGGGGGCCGGAGCGGCGCCGTATTCGCCCTTGAGCAGCGCCTGGACCTCCTTGGAGATCGACTTGTAGCGCTCGCCCATCATCACGTTCATCACCGCCTGGGTGCCGACGATCTGCGAGGTTGGGGTCACCAGCGGGATGAAGCCCAGGTCCTCGCGCACGCGGGGGATCTCAGCCAGCACGTCGTCGAGCTTGTCGCCGGCGCCCTGCTCCTTGAGCTGGCTCTCCATGTTGGTGAGCATGCCGCCGGGCACCTGGGCCACCAGAATGCGCGAGTCGATGCCCCTGAGCGAGCCCTCGAAGGCGGCGTACTTCTTGCGCACCTCGCGGAAATAGCCGGCAATGTCCTCGAGCAGCTCGAGGTCGAGGTTGGTGTCGCGCTCGGTGCCCTTGAGGATCGCCACCACCGACTCGGTGGGGCTGTGGCCGTAGGTCATCGACATCGAGGAGATGGCCGTGTCGACGTTGTCGATACCGGCCTCCACCGCCTTGAGGATGGCGGCGGTGGACATCCCGGTGGTGGCGTGACACTGCATGTGAATCGGAATTGACAGTGCCTTCTTCAGCCGCGTGACCAGCTCATAGGCGTCGTAGGGTGCCAGCAGGCCGGCCATGTCCTTGATCGCCAGCGAGTCGGCGCCCATGTCGGCAATGGTCTCGGCCAGTTCGACCCAGCTGTCGAGGGTGTGCACCGGGCTCACGGTATAGGAGATGGTGCCCTGAGCGTGGCCGCCCACCTTGCGCACGGCCTTGATGGCCCGCTCCAGGTTGCGCGGGTCGTTCATGGCATCGAACACGCGGAACACATCGACGCCGTTGGTCTTGGCCCGCTCGACGAAGCGGTCGACCACGTCGTCGGCGTAGTGACGGTAACCGAGCAGGTTCTGGCCGCGCAGCAGCATCTGCTGGGGCGTGTTGGGCATGGCCTCCTTCAACGCCCGTATCCGCTCCCACGGATCCTCGCCGAGGTAGCGGATACAGGCGTCGAAGGTAGCACCGCCCCAGGACTCCAGCGACCAGAAGCCGACCCGGTCGAGCTTCTCGGCGATGGGCAGCATGTCGTCGAGCCGCATGCGGGTGGCAAACAGCGACTGGTGGGCGTCGCGCAGGACGACGTCGGTGATGCCCAGCGGGCGATTGGTCTCGCTCATGACAATGACCCTTGAATGACGTGTTGTGTAGTAGTATGGCGTTCGCGGCCAGCCGTCAGCGGCGCTGACGATAGCGATGGATGGCGGTGCTGATGACGGCCATGATTTCGCCGTCATCCTTGGTGGATGGCGTGGTCGAGGTCGGTGCGGCGGCCGGGGAAACGGGAGACGGCGCCAGGCGGCGAATCACCAGCGACATCAGGGTAGTGGCCAGCACCAGAATGGTAAGAAAAACAAAAACGAACCCCATGCCGACCCCCATCAGGGCCAGGCCATCGAGTAGCAACTGCTCATCCTGCATGTGCACTCCCCCTTGTTCTTTAGCTGAGTTCTTGAGCCAAACTGCCGCAAAAATGTCGCCAAGCGTTTAAAAGTCGGCCATATAAACTGCCACACTCCGGATGAATTGCAAGCACCCCATGGTGGAAGCCAGCGTTGTTGTTTTACTACAAGGAAGGATCGGACTCGCCCCCATGGAGGGCGTGATCGATGCCCATGCCCGCGACCTGCTCACCCGTCGGCCCGGTTTCGACTGGGCGGTGACGGAGTTCGTCCGCGTCGTCGATGCCCGACTGCCGCCCAAGGTCTTCCTGCGTCACTGCCCCGAGCTCGCAACCGGGGTGACGACACCGACGGGAGTCCCCGTGGCGCTACAGCTGCTCGGCAGCGACCCCGGCGCACTGGCGGCCAACGCCGAGCAGGCGCGAGACCTCGGCGCCAGCGCCATCGACCTCAACTTCGGCTGCCCGGCCAAGCTGGTCAACCGTCACGACGGCGGCGCCTCGCTGCTGCGCGACCCACGCCGCGTGCAGGCAGCCGTCGCCGCAGTGCACAACGCCGTGGGCGACACGATACCGGTGACGGCCAAGATCCGCCTCGGCTTCTCTCATCGCCGTCTGGCGCTGGCCTGCGCCCAGGCGGCAGCCGATGGCGGTGCAACGCAGCTGGTGGTGCATGCACGCACCCGCGACGAGGGCTATCGCCCGCCGGCCCACTGGGAGTGGATCGGCCGCATTCGTCGCCATCTCCCTATTCCGGTGGTCGCCAACGGCGACATCTGGAGCCTGGAGGACTACTGGAAGGCGCGCACCCTGTCCGGCTGCCGCGACGTCATGCTGGGCCGGGGCGCCCTTGCCGACCCACTGCTGGCACATCGCATCCAGCACTGGCTGAATACCGGCGAACGACTGCCCGATACGCAGTGGCAGGAACGGGCGTCCATCCTTGCCGAATATGCTGCATTGCAGCGTAGCACACTTCCCGAGCGCATTGTCACGTCGCTGGTGAAACAGTGGCTGAACCACATGCGCTATCGGGACGACGAAGCGGAGCGGCGCTTTCAGGCGGTGAAACGCATCAACGATCTCGAAGGGCTACTGGCCGGGCTGGGACACGCGCCGCAGGAGCCAGGGCATACGCCACGGGGACCAAGGCATACGACAGGAGCACCTGCAGGCACGCTCAGCCACGTCTGAAGCCAGCCTGCGGCACCCCGCCGCATAGGCCGCAAACGCCCTGTACGGGCCTTAGGGTGGCAATCCCGGGCACTCGAGCAGGGGTGGCGACCCCAGGCCATGAAGAAGAGGCAATAAAAAAGGTGCCCACCGAATCTCGAGGGCACCCAAACGATCGCGCGATCTGGTAATACTTCCATCGCCTCAGCCGGCCGAGGCGAATGCCCGCTCCGATCAGACCGAGCAGAAGCGAAAAACCCGCCCTCACAGGAGGACGGGTTTGGAATCTGGCGCGCCCGGGAGGATTCGAACCTCCGACCACCTGATTCGTAGTCAGGTACTCTATCCAGCTGAGCTACGGGCGCGGATAGCAAGACCGAGGTCCTGCCGATAGTCACCACTGCTTCGAATTCTTGCGCTCTGCGGAGACACGATCGACGCTCATTTTCATGACCGCTTCAGCATGCTTCGTGGCGCGCCCGGGAGGATTCGAACCTCCGACCACCTGATTCGTAGTCAGGTACTCTATCCAGCTGAGCTACGGGCGCATCATTACGCTTCGAACCATCACGCATTGAACAATGCGTATCAAACAATGGATCCATGTCGCATGGCGGAGAGGGAGGGATTCGAACCCTCGATGGGGCTATAAACCCCATACTCCCTTAGCAGGGGAGCGCCTTCAGCCACTCGGCCACCTCTCCCTCAACGACACGGCGCATATTCTATCTTTTCTACCGTGCTTTGTCCAGCGTATTCAGACATTTGTTTCCTGTTACCGAAACCGGAAGAGACGGCGGCATCTGACTAAGCCTGACCGCTCCCACCCTCTTCGTCTGACTTTTCGCGCTGGATGCGCTGATAGATTTCCTCACGATGTACGGCGACATCCTTGGGGGCATTGACCCCAATACGCACCTGGTTGCCCTTGACGCCAAGGACGGTCACGGTGATGTCATCACCTATCATCAGCGTTTCACCGACTCGGCGGGTCAGGATGAGCATGACTGATCTCCTTCTCAGACGACTTGCAACGGGATACGCGTCGATCCCATCGACGCTAGGTTGCTCTCATTATGTAACACATTAGTACCAAAGTGCACCAAAGGTGCATCACCACCACCCAACCCCACCATGACACGATGACAGCGTTGAAGGGAAGCCGGGCCGCTCATCGCGGCAGACCTCCCCAGAGTAGAAGAGACATCCGCTGAAGTCGTCCATACCTTGTTAATGTTCTTGTTACGTTCTTATTCGCTCTCGATATCGCTCTTGTCGAGACCGAATGCGGTGTGCAGGGCACGAACGGCGAGTTCCATCTGCTTCTCGTCGATGACGACCGAGATCTTGATCTCGGAGGTGGACACCATGCGGATGTTGATGTTCTCGTCGGCCAGCACGCGGAACATCTTGGCGGCGACGCCTGCGTGCGAGCGCATGCCCACACCGACGAGGGAGACCTTGGCGATGTTGTCGTCGCCGTTGACCTCACCGCCACCCAGGTCGGGAATCACCTGCTCCTCGAGGATCTTGAGCGTCTTCTTGTAGTCGCCCTTGGCCACGGTGAAGGTGAAGTCGGTGTAGTCGCCGGCCGGCGCCACGTTCTGCACGATCATGTCGACTTCGATGTTGGCGTCGGCGATCGGGCCCAGAATGCGCGAGGCCACGCCCGGCACGTCCGGCGTATGGAGCAGGGTCAGCTTGGCCTCGTTGGCGGTGAAGGCGATGCCTGAGATCAGCGGTTCTTCCATGGAGTCCTCGTCTTGGTCGGATTCAGCAACGATGAGGGTGCCGGGGCCATCCTGGAAACTGGACAGCACGCGCAGCGGGACATTGTACTTGCCGGCGAATTCCACCGAGCGGATCTGCAGTACCTTGGAGCCGAGGCTCGCCAGCTCCAGCATCTCCTCGACGGTGATGGTGTCGAGGCGCTGCGCCTTCGAGCAGACCCGTGGGTCGGTGGTGTAGACGCCGTCGACGTCGGTGTAGATCTGACACTCGTCGGCGCCCAGCGCCGCCGCCAGCGCCACCCCGGTGGTATCGGAGCCGCCGCGGCCGAGGGTAGTGATGTTGCCCTCTTCGTCGACGCCCTGGAAGCCGGCCACCACGACCACCTTGCCCTCGTCGAGGTCTTCGCGCATCTCGTCGGTCTCGATGCGCTGAATGCGGGCCTTGGTGTGGGCGCTGTCGGTGAGGATGCCCACCTGGGAGCCGGTATAGGAGGTGGCCGGCACGCCCAGCTTGTGCAGGGCGAGAGCCAGCAGCGAGATGGTCACCTGCTCGCCGGTGGAGACCAGCATGTCCATTTCGCGCGGCGTGGGCTCGTCGTTGATCTCGTTGGCCATGGCGATCAGACGGTTGGTCTCGCCGCTCATGGCGGAGACCACGACCACCACCTGATGGCCGTCGTCACGAAAGCCCTTGACCTTCTCGGCCACGGCCTTGATGCGCTCCACGGAGCCCACCGAGGTACCACCGAATTTCTGTACGTAAAGTGCCATCTACGGTTTTCCCTCGCTTGTCGAGCGCGCTGCGCCCGGATGAGTGAAAGTCGCTAATCGGTTCTTGAAACAGTTCTCCCAACTCAGGCCGGAGCGGCCGACCCGAGCTTCCCGCTACTGCAGGCGCTGTTCGACCCAGGCGGATACGCTCTCCAGGGCCGCCGGCAGGGCCGCCACGTCGCTGCCCCCGGCCTGGGCCATGTCGGCGCGACCGCCACCCTTGCCGCCCACCTGGGTGGCCACGTGATTGACCAGCTCGCCGGCCTTGACCCTGCCGGTGAGATCGTCGGTGACACCGGCAATCAGGCTCACTTTGCCCGCTTCCCGGTCGGCCACGCCGAGCACCACGATACCCGAGCCCAGCTTGTTCTTGAGCTGGTCGAGCACGCCGCGCAGCTCCTTGGCCGAAACGCCTTCGAGCTGGGTGGCCAGCAGCCTGACTCCGGCGATCTCCTGGGCCTGCGCCAGCATGTCGCTGCCCGCGGCGCTGGCCAGCTTGGCCTTGAGCCGCTCGAGCTCCTTCTCCAGGCTGCGGTTACGCTCCACCAGCGACTCGACGCGCTCCTCGACCTGCTCCGGCTTGGCCTTGAGGCGCTCGCCGATGCGCGCCAGGCGCGTTTCCTGCTCGCGGAAGTAGGCCAGCGCCCCTTCGCCGGTGATCGCCTCGATGCGGCGTACGCCCGCTGCGATGCCCTGCTCGCTGACGATGTGGAAGCAGCCGATGTCGCCGCTGCGAGCCACGTGGGTGCCGCCGCACAGCTCGATGGAGAAATCATCGGCGCCGATGGTCAGCACCCGTACGCTGTCGGCGTACTTGGCCTCGAACAGCGCCGCCGCGCCCCTGGCCTTGGCCTGGTCGAGCGTCATCTGCTCGATGCGGGTCGGCGCGTTGGCCAGGATCTGCTCGTTGACCAGACGCTCCACTTCGGCCAGCTGTTCGGCGGTCATGGCCTCGAAGTGGCTGAAGTCGAAGCGCAGCCTTTCGGGCGTCACCAGCGAGCCCTTCTGCTGCACGTGGTCGCCCAGCACCAGACGCAACGCCTTGTGCATCAGGTGAGTGGCGGAGTGGTTGCGGATGGTGGCGCCGCGCAGCTTGGCATCGACCTGAGGTGATACCTCGGCGCCCACGCTCAGGCGGCCTTCGAGCAGCACGCCGTGATGCAGGTGATGACCGCCCTGCTTCTGGGTGTCGGTGACCAGGAAGCGTCCGCCGTCGAGCGTCAGGTAGCCGGTGTCGCCCACCTGGCCGCCGGACTCGCCATAGAAGGGGGTGCGGTCGAGCACCACGATGCCGCGCTGCTCGGCTTCGAGCGCGACCAGAGCGTTGCCCTCATGGTCGGCAATGGCGGTGACGGTGGCGCGATCCTCGAGCCGCTCGTAACCGGTGAAGGCGGTCTCGCCCTCGAGCTCCAGCGCCACGCCCTGACTGGCGCCGAACTGGCTGGCGGCACGGGCGCGCTCGCGCTGGGCCTCGAGCTCACGCTCGAAGCCGGCTTCGTCCAGGCTCACGCCGCGCTCGCGGCAGACGTCGGCGGTGAGGTCATAGGGGAAGCCGTAGGTGTCATAAAGCTTGAATACCGTCTCGCCCGGCAGCACGTCGCCCTGGAGCCCGGCCAGGGCCTCTTCGAGCAGGCTCATGCCGTGTTCGAGGGTGCGCGCGAACTGCTCCTCCTCCTTGAGCAGGATGCGCTCGACCTGGCTGCTGGCTTCACGGAGCTCGGGATAGGCATCGCCCATCTCGGCATCGAGAGCCGCCACCAGCTTGTGGAAGAACGGCTCCTTGGCGCCGAGCTTGTGGCCGTGGCGAATGGCGCGGCGGATGATCCGGCGCAGCACGTAGCCGCGGCCCTCGTTGGAGGGCAGCACGCCATCGGTGATCAGGAAGGCGCAGGAGCGGATATGGTCGGCGATGACCCGCAGCGAGGGCGTGTCGGTATCCGCATGGCCGGTGGCATCGGCCGCCGCCTTGAGCAGATTCTGGAACAGGTCGATCTCGTAGTTGGAGTGCACGCCCTGGAGCACCGCTGCCACCCGCTCGAGGCCCATGCCGGTATCGATGGAGGGCTTGGGCAGGGGGTTCAGGTTGCCGGCCGCATCGCGGTCGAACTGCATGAACACCAGGTTCCAGATCTCGATGTAGCGGTCGCCGTCCTCCTCGGGAGTGCCGGGAGGGCCGCCCCACACCTCGGGACCGTGGTCGTAGAAGATCTCCGAGCAGGGGCCGCAGGGGCCGGTATCGCCCATCTGCCAGAAGTTGTCCTTGGCGCCGATACGCGCGATGCGCTCGTGCGGCACGCCTATCTCGTCGGCCCAGATGCCGTAGGCCTCGTCGTCTTCGGTGAACACCGTGACCCACAGCTTCTCGGCCGGCAGCCCCATGCGCTCGGTGAGGAAGGTCCAGGCCAGGCGGATGGCGTCGCTCTTGAAGTAGTCGCCGAAGCTGAAGTTGCCCAGCATCTCGAAGAAGGTGTGATGCCGTGCGGTGTAGCCGACGTTGTCGAGGTCGTTGTGCTTGCCGCCGGCGCGCACGCAGCGCTGGGACGAGGCCGCACGCACGTAGGGGCGCGGGTCACGGCCGAGGAAGACGTCCTTGAACGGCACCATGCCGGCATTGGTGAACAGCAGCGTCGGGTCGTTGCCCGGCACCAGGGAGCTGGATGGCACAACGGTATGCCCGTGCTCCTCGAAGTAATTCAGAAAGGCCTGTCTGATGTCTGCGCTTTTCATGGCATATCCGTGGCGATGAGCGTGGTCACCCGACGGGCAGGCGCGCTCGGCGCCGCTTCACATGGCCGAATTCGCACGCCTTGGCGTGTCAGGAGCGCCACCGAGGGCGTTCACAAAGGGAGGCATTATAACGCAGTTGTCAAGCGACTAAAGAGGAGGCGCCCAAGCGAACGTCATTCGACCGAGTCGAGACGCTCGAGGGCGTAGCGCACATGCTCGAATTCGAAGCCGCGAGACGCCAGGAAGCGCTCGCGTCGGGCGCGCTCACGGGGGGTGCTGTCCGGCAGGGAGTAGCGCCGCGCCAGCGTCGCGGCGGCGAGCTCGAACCAATCGACCTCGCCCTCCCGCTCGACCTCGGCCAGTGCGGTCGCGATCAGGGCGCGTTCGACGCCGCGCCGCTCCAGCTCGGCCCGCACCTTCAGCGGACCCTGGCCGCGCGCGATGCGCGAGCGCACGAAGCTCTCGACGAAGCGGGCGTCGGACTGCAGCCCTTCGTCGGCCAGGGTATCGAGGCAGGCGGCTATCGCCTCTGCCGAGTGGGCACGCGCCGCGAGCCGCTGTGTCAGCTCGGCGCGAGTGTACTCGCGCCGGGCCAGCAGGCGGATGGCGTCGTCCCGCGGGGACGACGCACGCTCGGAGCCGGGCTGCAATGGCATGATTTAGAGCAACCTGATTTAGTGCGACCTGGCTTAGAGCAGGTCGTCCTCGCGCTCGGCCTCGGCAGCCAGCGGCTCAGCGATCTCCTCCTCCTTGGGCGCCGCCGTGGCCAGCAGCTGGCCGCGGATCTGGCTCTCGATCTCCTCCATCACCGCCGGGTTGTCCTCGAGGAACTGGGCGGCGTTGGCCTTGCCCTGACCGATCTTGTTGCCCTTGTAGCTGTACCAGGCACCGGCCTTGTCGACCAGGTTGCACTGTACACCGAGGTCGATCACCTCACCGGCATGGTAGATACCCTTGCCGTAGAGAATCTGGAATTCGGCCTGACGGAACGGCGGTGCCACCTTGTTCTTCACCACCTTGACACGGGTCTCGTTGCCGGTCACCTCGTCGCCCTGCTTGACCGAACCGGTACGGCGGATGTCGAGGCGCACGCTGGCATAAAACTTCAGCGCGTTGCCGCCGGTGGTGGTCTCGGGGCTGCCGAACATCACGCCGATCTTCATGCGGATCTGATTGATGAACACCACCAGGCAGTTGGCGTTCTTGATGTGGCCGGTGATCTTGCGCAGGGCCTGGGACATCAGGCGCGCCTGCAGACCGACATGGGAGTCGCCCATCTCGCCCTCGATCTCGGCCCGCGGGGTGAGCGCCGCCACCGAGTCGATGATGATCACGTCGACGCCGCCGGAACGCACCAGCATGTCGCAGATCTCCAGCGCCTGCTCGCCGGTGTCCGGCTGCGACACCAGCAAGTCGTCGAGGTTGACGCCGAGTTTCTCGGCGTAGCTCGGGTCGAGGGCGTGCTCGGCATCGATGAAGGCGCAGGTCTTGCCCTGCTTCTGGGCCTGGGCGATCACCGACAGGGTCAGGGTGGTCTTGCCCGAGGATTCCGGACCGAAGATCTCCACCACGCGGCCAAAGGGCAGGCCGCCGATGCCCAGGGCGATGTCCAGCCCCAGCGAACCGGTGGACACCGAGGGCATCGCCACCCGCGGCGCATCGCCCAGGCGCATCACGGTACCCTTGCCGAACTGCCGCTCGATCTGGGAAAGGGCGGCATTCAATGCCTTGGAACGATTTTCATCCTGTGCCATGAGGCTCTCCTCGCAGAACTCGCAGACGCTGCAAATGCAATGCTGCAAATACAAATGATGAATGGTGGGCCGCCAAGGGGAGCACGCCCGGACACTGTATGGTTGGACAGTAGTATGACGAAAAAAACGCCGCGCGCCTAGTCACTCGTTCAACGTGATTGCCCCGGCGGGTTCTCCAGGTAGCGAATCAGCCCGACGATGGCCTCGCGCACCGCCCGCTCGCGCACCGCCCGCCGGTCGCCGGGAAACTGGAAACGCTCGGCGCGCTGCTCGTGCTCGCTGCCCCAGGCCAGCCAGACGGTGCCCACCGGCTTCTCCGGCGTACCGCCATCGGGGCCGGCCACGCCGCTGATCGCCACCCCCAGCTTGGCGCCGCTGTCGCGGCAGGCACCCGCCACCATCGCCCCCACCACCTCACGGCTGACGGCACCGTGCTGGGCGATCAGCGCCTCGGCAACGCCCAGCAGGCGGGCCTTGGCCGCATTGGAATAGGTCACGTAGCCGGTCTCGAAGTAGTCCGAACTGCCCGCCACCGCGGTGATGGCACTGGCCACTCCACCACCGGTGCACGATTCGGCCGCGGTCACGCTGACGCCCTGCTCGCGGCAGCGCCGTCCGAGGCGCTCGGCCAGCGTGGTGAGATCGAGGTTGGCCAGGCTGGTAGCACTATGCGGCATGGTATCGCTCCTGATCGAGTGGGACTGCCTGCCACCATAGCGCATCCTCCCCGCGGCGACAGACCATCTGTACAGTATCCCGCAGACCCCGAGCGTGTCGGCTCCGGGCCGCGCATGTTAACCTTGCCCTCCCACGCCCCACACAATCGACGAGCCAGCCGAGAACGCATGAACGACGCGGTCAAGACGGCCATGCCGGCCCATACCCCGATGATGGCCCAGTATCTGAGGATCAAGCGCGAGCATCCCGACGTGCTGCTCTTCTATCGTATGGGCGATTTCTACGAGCTGTTTTTCGACGACGCCAGACGCGCCGCCGCCCTGCTCGACATCACCCTGACCCAGCGCGGTCAGTCCGCCGGCAAGCCGATTCCCATGGCCGGCGTGCCCTACCACAGCGCCGAGGGCTACCTGGCGCGCCTGGTCAAGGCCGGCGAGTCGGTGGCGATCTGCGAGCAGATCGGCGATCCGGCGACGAGCAAGGGACCGGTGGAGCGTCGCGTGGTGCGTATCGTCACCCCCGGCACGCTGCACGACGAGGCGCTGCTCGATGCCCGCCGCGACAACCTGCTGGTGGCCGTGCACCCGGCCGGCGACTGCTGGGGCATCGCCTGGCTGGAGCTCTCCAGCGGACGCTTCAGCGTGCTCGAGGTGGAGGGCGAGGGCGACATGCTCGCCGAGCTTCAGCGTCTCGATCCCGCCGAACTGCTCATCGCCGAGAGCCTGTCGCTGCCTCCCGCCCTGGAAGGGCGGCCGGGCCTGCGCCGCCAGAGCGACTGGCTGTTCGATCTCGAATCGGCCACGCGGCTGCTGTGCGACCAGTTCCAGGTACAGGACCTGCGCGGCTTCGGCTGTGCTCATCTGGAGGCCGCACTTACCGCCGCCGGGGTGCTGGTGGAGTACGCCCGCGACACCCAGCGCTCGCCGCTGCCCCACGTCACCGCGCTGGGGGTGGAGAACCGCGACGACGCTGTGGTGATCGACGCCGCCAGCCGACGCAATCTGGAGATCGACATCAATCTCGGCGGCGGCGGCGACAATACGCTGGCCAGCGTGCTCGACACCACCGCCACTGCCATGGGCTCGCGGCTGCTCAAGCGCTGGCTCAACCGTCCGCTGCGTGACCGCAGCCAGGTGCAGGGGCGCCAGGCCGCGGTCGCCCTGCTGCTGGAGCAGGAGGGCTTCGTCGCCCTGCGCGAGCTGCTCAAGGCGATCGGCGACGTGGAGCGCATTCTGGCGCGGGTAGCGCTCTACAGCGCCCGGCCGCGGGATCTGGCCCGCCTGCGCGACGCCCTGCTCGCCCTGCCGGAGCTTCAGGGTGAACTGCAAGATTATAGCGAAGGCACCGCCCTGGACGAACTGGCCCACCATATCCGTCCCTATCCTGAGCTGGCCGACATGCTCGCCCGGGGGCTGTTCGACAATCCCCCGGTGGTGATCCGCGACGGCGGCGTGATCCGCGACGGCTTCGACGCCGAACTCGACGACTACCGCGGCCTGGCCGAGCACGCCGGCGACTACCTGGTGAAGCTCGAAGCCCGCGAGCGCGAGCGCACCGGCCTGGCCGGGCTCAAGGTGGGCTATAACCGCGTACACGGCTACTACATCGAGATTCCCCGCGCCCAGGCCCGTGAAGTGCCGGTGGACTACGTACGTCGTCAGACCCTGAAGAACGCCGAGCGCTTCATCATTCCCGAACTCAAGGAGTTCGAGGACAAGGCGCTGTCGGCCAAGTCGCGTGCTCTGGCCCGCGAAAAGCTGCTCTACGACGGCCTGCTCGACTCGCTCAACGCCGAGCTCGCCCCCCTGCAGGGCACCGGCCGCGCGCTGGCCGCTTTGGACGTGCTCTGCGCCTTCGCCGAGCGCGCCCAGGCGCTGGGCTTCTCGCGGCCCCGGCTCGGCGAGGCGCCGGGCATCGAGATTCGCGGCGGGCGTCACCCGGTGGTGGAGCACGTCAGCGACGCTCCCTTCGTGCCCAACGACCTGGTGCTCGACGAGCAGCGCCGCATGCTGGTGATCACCGGCCCCAACATGGGCGGTAAGTCGACCTACATGCGCCAGGCGGCGCTGATCACCCTGCTCGCCCACACCGGCAGCTTCGTGCCGGCCGACGAGGCCTGCATCGGCCCGGTGGATCGCATCTTCACCCGCATCGGCTCGTCGGACGACCTGGCCGGCGGGCGCTCCACCTTCATGGTGGAGATGACCGAGACCGCCAGCATCCTGCACAACGCCACCGACCACAGCCTGGTGCTGATGGACGAGATCGGCCGCGGCACCAGCACCTTCGACGGGCTGTCGCTGGCCTGGGCCAGCGCCGAGCACCTGACGCGCACCCGCGCCTTCACCCTGTTCGCCACCCACTACTTCGAGATGACCGCGCTGGCCGAACAGGCCGAAGGGGTAGCCAACGTACACCTCACCGCCGCCGAGCATCGCGACGGCATCGTCTTCATGCACCGGGTGGAAGAGGGCCCCGCCAGCCAGAGCTACGGCTTGCAGGTGGCCCAGCTGGCCGGCGTGCCGCAGTCGGTCATCGCGCGGGCGCGGGACAAGCTGGCCCAGCTCGAGCAGCAGGAGGTCGACCAGAGCAGTCGCGGCGGCGGCCTGCCGCGGGGCGACGATGCCAAGCCGATGCAGAGCGACCTGTTCGCCAGCGCAGCGCATCCGCTGCTCGACGCCCTGGCCGATCTGAACCCGGATGAGCTGACGCCGCGCCGGGCGCTGGAGTTGATCTATAGCTGGCGAGAGCAGCTGTAGGTAGCGTGTCGCTTGCTCACACGGGACGGCATGTCTAGAATGAAGCGTCCAATTTTTCCGCCATTATAAGAAGTTAGTTTTTTATAACTTTTAGGCTTAAAAAAGATACCGAACATCACCAGCCGGACAAACCACGGTCCGGCTGCGAATGAGGGAGACAGGCATGACCTTTGTCGTCACCGAAAACTGCATCAAGTGCAAGTACACCGACTGCGTCGAGGTCTGCCCGGTGGACTGCTTCTATGAGGGGCCCAACTTCCTGGTGATCCATCCGGACGAGTGCATCGACTGCGCCCTGTGCGAGCCGGAATGCCCAGCCGAAGCGATCTTCTCGGAGGATGAGCTGCCCGAAGGCCAGGAGGAGTTCATCGCGCTCAACGCCGAACTCTCCGAGGTATGGCCGAACATTGCCGAGAAGAAGGATCCGCCGGCCGACGCCGAGGAGTGGGATGGCAAGCCGGGCAAGCTGCAGTACCTGGAGCGCTGAGCTCCGCTTCCCGACCTGGGCTCTTTCGTGCGACTAGTCCAACCGAGCTTCATGCGGCTAGTCCAACCCAGCGGCTAGTCCGGTCGAACGTAAGCCCGACCTAGCGCCGAGGGCCAAGCGGCCTTCGGCATTGCCTATTTCAGGCGCAAAAAAAGGCGGCCCTAAGGCCGCCCGGCTCCCAGCATTTCCTTGGGCGGCTCCTTCCGCCCTCTCTCCAATGGCAAGCTTCCCTGCCCGGAGGCGACTTCCTGTCACACCGGGCGTGCCACGAATCAAGCATCCCGTTGCATCCTGCTGGAGAGCCTCCCGCTCTGCCTTGTCCCACACGCATTCTGGCATTTCCTCCAAAAGACGCAAACGCGCCTCTGGCAACCTCGCCGAATCTGACCGGTTGACAGCGAAAAAGCCAAATTCTTTAAAAACAATGAGATAAAGAAAAACCGACACCCAAGGCGTCGGTTTTCCTAGGTAGACTAAGCTTGAATCGTCGCCTCTATGTAGGCAATTTCCTACAAAATTGTCAGCGATATCGTCGGCTCAGCGCTCAATCACGACCCATTCACTGCCCTTTGATGGCCGAGCGGCCAGGATAACCGACACGCTCACCGAGCTGCTGTTCGATGACCAGCAGGCGGTTGTACTTGGCGACACGATCGGAACGGCATAGCGAACCGGTCTTGATCTGGCCGGCCGAGGTACCCACCGCCAGATCGGCGATGGTAGTGTCCTCGGTCTCGCCGGAGCGGTGGGAGATGACGGCGGTGAAGCCAGCGTCCTGAGCCATCTTGATGGCGTCCAGCGTCTCGGAGAGGGAGCCGATCTGGTTGAACTTGATCAGGATGGAGTTGCCGATCTTCTCGTCGATACCGCGCTTGAGGATCTTGGTGTTGGTGACGAACAGGTCGTCGCCGACCAGCTGCACCTTGTCGCCGAGCTTGTCGGTCAGCGCCTTCCAGCCATCCCAATCGGACTCGTCCATGCCGTCTTCGATGGAGACGATGGGGTACTGGTCGCACAGCTCAGCCAAATAGTCGACGAAGCCATTGGCATCGAAGGCCTTACCCTCGCCGGAGAGATTGTACTGGCCGTCCTTGTAGAACTCGGAAGAGGCGCAGTCGAGCGCCAGGGTCACGTCGCGGCCGAGCTCGTAGCCGGCATCGGCGACGGCCTGCTTGATCACGGCGAGCGCCTCGGCGTTGGATTCCAGATTGGGCGCGAAGCCGCCCTCATCGCCCACGGCGGTGGAGAGGCCCTTGGCCGAAAGCACCTTCTTCAGCGCATGGAAGATCTCGGCGCCGACCCGCAGCGCCTCGCGGAAGTTCGCTGCGCCCACCGGCTGCACCATGAACTCCTGGATGTCGACGTTGTTGTCGGCATGCTCGCCGCCGTTGAGGATGTTCATCATCGGCACCGGCATGCTGTACTGCCCCGGCTGGCCGTAGAGTTCGGCGATGTGGGCATACAGCGGCATACCCTTGGCATTGGCTGCCGCCTTGGCCGCCGCCAGCGACACGGCGAGGATGGCATTGGCGCCCAGCTTGGCCTTGTTGTCGGTACCGTCGAGCTCGAGCATGGCATTGTCGAGACCGCGCTGGTCACGGGCATCCATCCCGACGAGCCGCTCGCGAATGGCGCCGTTGACTGCTTCCACCGCCTTCAGCACGCCCTTGCCCAGGTAGCGCGACTTGTCACCGTCACGCAACTCCAGGGCCTCGCGGGAGCCGGTGGAGGCACCGCTCGGGGCACAGGCCACGCCCACGGCGCCGCTCTCCAGACGCACTTCGGCCTGCACGGTGGGGTTGCCTCGGGAGTCGAGCACCTCGAGGGCCTGGATATCGACAATCTTGGTCATCTCTATCGTCCTTTCATTCAGTCAGCGTTGATTGAGTCGTGGGAATCGCTTTTTCTCTCTCGGCTTTATTCGATTTTCAGCGCCGGGAAGCCCTTGACCAGATCGTCGAGCGCCTTCGCCTGGGTCAGGAAGGGTTCGAGCTGGTCCAGCGGCAGCGCGCAGGGGCCGTCGCACAGAGCATTGTCGGGGTCCGGATGCGCTTCGAGGAAGAGCCCGGCCAGGCCCACGGCAATGCCGGCACGCGACAGTTCGGCCACCTGCTGACGACGCCCGCCGGCGCTGTCGGCGCGTCCGCCGGGGCGCTGCAGGGAGTGCGTGACGTCGAAGAACACCGGACAGCCGGTCTGCTTCATATCACCGAAACCGAGCATGTCGACGATCAGATTATTATACCCGAAGCTCGATCCACGTTCGCAAAGCAACACGCGATCGTTGCCCGCCTCTTCGCACTTGCGAATGATGTGGCGCATTTCGTGGGGTGCCAGGAACTGCGGCTTCTTGATGTTGATCACCGCACCGGTCCGGGCCATGGCCACTACCAGGTCGGTCTGGCGCGCCAGGAAGGCCGGCAGCTGAATGATGTCGGCCACCTCGGCCACCGGCTCGGCCTGCCACGGCTCGTGCACGTCGGTGATCACCGGTACGCCGAAGCGCTGCTTGATCTCGGCCAGTATCTCCAGCCCCTTTTCCAGGCCGGGGCCGCGGAAGGAGTGGATGGAGCTGCGGTTGGCCTTGTCGAAACTGGCCTTGAACACATAAGGCATGCCGAGCCGGTCGGTCACCTCGACATAGGTCTCGGCCACCTCGAGGGCCAGCTCACGGGACTCCAGCACGTTCATGCCGCCAAGTAGCATCAGCGGCAAAGAATTGCCGGCGGTGAGGCCGGCAAAGGAGATATGACGTTCGGGTGTGGACGGGGTCATGGCAGACATGGTCTCACTCCTGATGCGAGGAGAGCGCGCGAGCGCGCGCCGCCTTGTGCTCCAGCGCCGCGTTGACGAAGCCGGTGAACAGCGGATGGCCGTCGCGCGGCGTGGAGGTGAACTCGGGATGGAACTGGCAGGCCACGAACCAAGGGTGGTCGGGCAGCTCGATCATCTCCACCAGCGAATTGTCGACGCTCTTGCCGGAGACCACCAGACCGGCCTTCTCCAACTGCTCGATGAACTGGTTGTTGACTTCGAAACGGTGGCGATGGCGCTCGACGATCTCGTCACTGCCGTAGGCCTCGCGCGCCTTGCTGCCCGCTGCAAGGTGACACACCTGGCCGCCCAGGCGCATGGTGCCGCCCAGGTCCGAGGCTGCGTCACGCAGCTCGATCTTGCCCTCGGCGTTGATCCACTCGGTGATCAGGCCGACCACCGGATGCTGGGTGTCGTGGGTGAACTCGGTGGAGTTGGCATCTTCCCAACCGGCCACATGGCGGGCAAATTCGATCACCGCCACCTGCATGCCGAGACAGATACCGAGATAGGGAATGCCGTTCTCGCGAGCGTAGCGGGCGGTCGCGATCTTGCCCTCCACGCCGCGCTCGCCGAAGCCGCCAGGCACCAGGATCGCGTCCTTGCCGGCCAGGCGTTCGGTGCCCTGACGCTCGATGATCTCGGAGTCGATGTAGTCGACGTTGACCTTGACCCGGGTCTGGATGCCGGCGTGGATCAGCGCCTCGTTGAGCGACTTGTAGGCGTCGAGCAACTCCATGTACTTGCCGACCATGGCGATGTTGATCGACTTCAGCGGGTTGAGCTTGGCATCGAGCACGTGAACCCACTCGGTGAGATCGGCCGGCGCCGCCTCGAGACGCAGCTTGTCACAGACGATCTCGTCGAGGCCGTGCTCGTGGAGCATCAGCGGAATGCGGTAGATGGTGTCGGCGTCCTGCAGCGGCACCACGGCGCGCTCTTCGACGTTGGTGAACAGCGCGATCTTGCGCCGCTCGGTCTCTTCCAGCTCGACTTCGCTGCGACAGATCAGGATGTCGGGCTGGATACCGATGGAGCGCAGCTCCTTGACGCTGTGCTGGGTCGGCTTGGTCTTGGTCTCGCCGGCGGTCTTGATGTAGGGCACCAGGGTCAAGTGCATGAAGATCGCCCGGCTCGCCCCCAGCTCGCTGCGGATCTGGCGGATCGACTCGAGGAACGGCAGCGACTCGATGTCGCCCACGGTACCGCCGATCTCCACCAGCGCCACGTCGAAGCCCTCGCCGCCGGCATACACACGACGCTTAATCTCGTCGGTGATATGCGGGATCACCTGCACGGTGCCGCCCAGGTAGTCGCCGCGGCGCTCACGACGCAGCACGTGCTCGTAGACGCGGCCGGTGGTGAAGTTGTTGCCCTGGGTCATCTTGGTGCGGATGAAGCGCTCGTAGTGGCCCAGGTCGAGGTCGGTCTCGGCGCCATCTTCGGTGACGAACACCTCGCCGTGCTGGAAGGGGCTCATGGTGCCCGGATCCACGTTGATGTAGGGATCGAGCTTGAGCATGGTGACCTTGAGGCCACGCGCCTCGAGAATCGCCGCCAGCGAGGCCGACGCAATGCCCTTGCCGAGAGAGGACACAACGCCGCCGGTCACGAAGATATATCGTGTCATGGAGAACCTGTCGAAACGTGATCGGTAGGCCCGGCAGAAAGCCGCGCCAGGATGGGACGACAGCGTAGCAGATTACGACCAATGGCTCAATTTCGCCGCAGCTACGCCGAGATTCACGCCTGAGCCGCTCAGCCCCACCAGCGCGCGCTGTCGCCTCCCAGCGGATCGCGAGGCGGTAGCGAAACCTGGGCGATGCGCGCCACGGCGGCATCGTGAGCCTCCGGGTCGGCGCCTATCAGGTCGAGTTGACGCTGATCCTCGGGATAGGCAGCGAGCAGCAAGAAGTCCTCGCTGGCTTCCAGGTGACAGTGACCGGTGCCCGCCGGCAGTACCAGGACATCGCCGACCTCCAGGGTGAAATCCTCACCTCGTTCGCCGCCCAGGCGCAGCCTGCCCCGGCCCGAGAGCACGCCGAAGGTTTCGTGAGCAATGGAGTGGTAGTGGTGGTAATCGTAGACCCCACCGCGCCAGCTCGGCTGCCAGCCGTTGGCGCAAAAAAGCCGCTCGAAGCACGCCGCGATGGCCTCGCGGTCGAGCGCGCCAGCGACCCCGTGAGAGCGGAACAGCAGTGTAGGCAGAGGGCTGTTGGGAATGCGGCCGTCGTCGTTGAAGCGCCGGCACTCGGGGGCTACGGAACCGCCATGGGCCTCGGCCAAGCCCAGCATTTCGAGCGAATCGTCCATGACCGTCTCCTTGAATGAGTGAGCTCGTGTCGACCTGAGTCTAGGAAATATCGGCCGAAACGAAAACGCCCCGGCACCTGGCCGGGGCGGAGCACATGGGGAGCGGTGCGCTTACACGCCGAGGTAGTCGAGGATGCCCTCGGCGGCCTGACGGCCCTCGAACACGGCGGTGACCACCAGATCGGAGCCGCGCACCATGTCGCCGCCGGCGAAGATCTTCTCGTTGGTGGTCTGAAAGGCGTAGGCGCCCTTCTCGGGTGCCAGCACACGGTCACGCTCGTCAAGTTCGATACCGAACTTCTCGAACCAGGGCGCCGGGCTCGGCTGGAAGCCGAAGGCGATGACCACGGCGTCGGCCGGCAGGATCTCCTCGGAGCCGGGCACCACCTCGGGGCGACGACGACCGTTCTCGTCGGGCTCGCCCAGGCGCGTGCGCACTACCTTCACGCCCTCGACCTTGCCTTCGCCGACCACCGCCACCGGCTGACGGTTGAACAGGAACTCCACGCCCTCCTCGCGGGCGTTGGCCACCTCGCGCTTGGAACCGGGCATGTTCTCCTCGTCGCGACGATAGGCACAGGTGACCGAGCTGGCCCCCTGGCGAATCGCCGTGCGGTTGCAGTCCATGGCGGTGTCGCCGCCGCCCAGCACCACCACCTTCTGGCCTTCCAGCGAGACGTAGTCGGCAGGGTCGGCCTCGAAGCCGAGGCAGTGATTGACGTTGGCGATCAGATAGTCGAGCGCCTTGTGCACGCCGGGCAGGTCCTCACCCGGGAAGCCGCCGGTCATGTACTTGTAGGTGCCCATACCGAGGAACACCGCGTCGTACTCCTCGAGCAGCGACTCGAAGGGGATGTCCTTGCCGATCTCAACGCCCAGGCGGAACTCGATACCCATCTCCTCGAACACCGCCCGGCGGCGCTCCATCACCGTCTTGTCGAGCTTGAACTCGGGGATGCCGAAGGTCAGCAGGCCGCCGATCTCGGGGTACTTGTCGAACACCACCGGCTTGACGCCGTTGCGCACCAGGATGTCGGCGCAGCCGAGCCCCGCCGGCCCGGCGCCGACGATGGCAACCTTCTTGTCGGTCCAGGTGACCTGGGACATGTCGGGACGCCAGCCCATGGCGAAGGCGGTATCGGTGATGTACTTCTCCACCGAGCCGATGGTCACCGCACCGAAGCCGTCGTTGAGGGTGCAGGCGCCCTCGCACAGGCGGTCCTGCGGGCACACCCGGCCGCACACCTCGGGCAGCGAGTTGGTCTTGTGCGACAGCTCGGCGGCCTCGATGATGTTGCCCTCGGCCACCAGCTGCAGCCAGTTGGGAATGTAGTTGTGCACCGGGCACTTCCACTCGCAGTACGGGTTGCCGCAGTGCAGGCAGCGGTGCGACTGGCTGGCCGCCTCCTGGGGCTTGTACGGCTCGTAGATCTCGGCGAACTCGCGCGAGCGGGTCCGGGCATCCTTCTTCTGCGGGTCCTGGCGGCCCACGTCGAGGAACTGAAAGTCGTTTCTGGTCAATCGGTTGGCCATTTGCGTATCTCCTGGAATCCGGCTCACTCGGGACGTCTGCGCGATTCGTCGAGCAGGCTGCCAAGGCTTGCCGCCTTGGGCTTGACCAGCCAGAAATGACGCACGTGTTCGCTGAAGTCGTCGAGAATCTCGCGTCCGCGGGCAGAGTTCGTCTCGCTCACGAACTCCTCGATGATCTCCCGCAGGTGACGCCGGTAGGCCTCCATGGCCTCGGTGTTGATCCGGTGGATCTCCACCAGCTCATGGTTGTAGCGATCGACGAAGGAGCGGTCCTCGTCGAGCACGTAGGCAAAGCCACCGGTCATGCCGGCACCGAAGTTGACACCGGTCTCGCCGAGTACGCAGACCAACCCTCCGGTCATGTACTCGCAGCAGTGGTCGCCGGCCCCCTCGATCACCGCATGGGCGCCGGAGTTGCGCACGGCGAAGCGCTCGCCGGCGGTGCCGGCGGCAAACAGCTTGCCGCCGGTGGCGCCGTACAGGCAGGTGTTGCCGATGATCGCCGTCTTGTGGCTCTCGAAGCGGCTGCCGCGGGGCGGTACCAGTACCACCTTGCCGCCGTTCATGCCCTTGCCGACGTAGTCGTTGGCATCGCCCTCCAGATAGAGGTTGAGGCCGCGGGCGTTCCACACGCCGAAGCTCTGCCCGGCCACGCCGGTGAAGCGCAGCGTGATGGGGGCGTCCTCGAGGCCGGCTTCGCCGTAGTGCTTGGCCACCGCACCCGAGGAGAGCGCCGGCACCGAACGGTCGCAGTTGGTGATGGTGAAGGCGAACTCACCGCCGCTCTTGTCGGCGATGGCCTGCTCGATGGCGGCCAGCACCTCCTGGTTCTTGGTACCCGGGTCGTGGGGCACGTTGCGGCTGACCTGACAGAACTGCGGCGCATCGGCGGGCACGAAGTCGTTGGCCAGCAGCGGCGTCAGGTCGAGCTTGCGCTGGGAAGCGGTCTCGCCCTCCAGCACCTCGAGCAGGTCGGTGCGACCGATCAGGTCGGTCAGCTTGCGCACTCCCATCATCGCCATCAGCTCGCGCACTTCTTCGGCGATGAAGCGGAAGTAGTTCTTGACCATGTCCACGGTGCCGCGGAAATGCTCGTCGCGCAGGTACTGATGCTGGGTGGCCACGCCGGTGGCACAGTTGTTGAGGTGACAGATACGCAGGTACTTGCAGCCCAGCGCCACCATCGGTGCGGTGCCGAAGCCGAAGCTCTCGGCGCCGAGGATCGCCGCCTTGACCACGTCGAGGCCGGTCTTCAGGCCGCCGTCGGTCTGCAGACGGATCTTGTCGCGCAGGCCGTTGATGCGCAGCGCCTGGTGCACCTCGGGCAGGCCCAGCTCCCACGGCGAGCCGGCGTGCTTGATCGAGGTCAGCGGGCTGGCCGCGGTGCCGCCGTCGTAGCCGGACACGGTGATCAGGTCGGCGTAGGCCTTGGCCACGCCGGTGGCGATGGTGCCGATGCCGGGCTCGGAGACCAGCTTCACCGACACCTGCGCCTCCGGGTTGACCTGCTTGAGGTCGAAGATCAGCTGCGCCAGGTCCTCGATGGAATAGATGTCGTGGTGCGGCGGCGGTGAAATCAGCGTCACGCCGGGCACCGAGTAGCGCAGCCGCGCGATCAGGTCGTTGACCTTGCCGCCGGGCAGCTGTCCGCCCTCGCCGGGCTTGGCGCCCTGGGCCACCTTGATCTGCAGCACTTCGGCGTTGACCAGATAGGTCGGGGTGACGCCGAAGCGTCCGGAGGCGACCTGCTTGATCTTGGAGCTGCGAATGGTGCCGTAGCGCGCCGGATCCTCGCCGCCCTCGCCGGAGTTGGAGCGCCCGCCGGCCTCGTTCATGGCCTGGGCCAGCGCTTCATGAGCCTCGGGGGAGAGCGCGCCCAGCGACATGCCGGCACTGTCGAAGCGTGGAATCAGCTCATCGATCGATTCCACCTCCTCGAGCGGCAGCGCCGCTTCGGCGGCCTTGAGCTTGAACAGGTCGCGGATGGTCGCAGCGGGGCGCTCGTTGACCAGTCGGGCGAATTTCTTCCACTTGGCGTAGTCGCCCTCCTGCACGGCCTCCTGCAACGCCTTCACCACGTCGGGGTTGTAGGCGTGATACTCGTGGTCGTGCACGTACTTGAGCAGACCGCCCTGGGCGATGCCCTTGCGCGGCGTCCAGGCGTCACGGGCCAGCAGCTCCTGCTGCAGCTGCAGCTCGCTGAAGCCGGTGCCCTCGATGCGCGAGGCCATGCCGGTGAAGCACAGCTCGATTACCTCGGAGGAGAGTCCCACCGCCTCGAACAGCTGCGAGCCGCGGTAGGAGGCCAGCGTCGAGATCCCCATCTTGGAGAGGATCTTGTAGAGCCCCTTCTGCATGCCCTTGCGGTAGTTCTCGCGGGCATCGGCCGGGTTGCCGGTAAGCTCGCCGGTGCGGTGCATGTCAGCCATCACCTGGTAGGCCAGCCACGGGAACACCGCGGTGGCGCCGACACCGAACAGCACCGCCATCTGGTGAGCGTCGCGGGCATAGCCGGTCTCGACCACGATGTTGGCGCGCGGGCGCAGGGCCAGCTTGCCCAGATGGTGGTGCACCGCCCCCACCGCCAGCGCGGCGTGGATCGGCAGCTGCCCCTTCTCCAGGTTGGCATCCGACAGCACCAGGATCACCTTGCCCTCGTGCACCGCGGCTTCGGCCTGACGGCACAGCTCGTTGATGGCCGCCTTGAGCCCCACCTGCTCCGGGTCGTAGCCCAGACAGAGGCGGTGATGGGAGAAGGCCGGGTCGTCCTGCTCGAGCAGCGCGGTGAACTTGCGCGGCGACAGCACCGGCGTGGTCAGAATGATCCGGTGGGCATGCTCGGGCGTGGCCTTGAACACGTTGAGCTCGGCGCCGATGCAGGTCTCCAGCGACATCACGATCGCTTCGCGCAGCGGGTCGATGGGCGGGTTGGTGACCTGGGCGAACTTCTGGCGGAAGTAGTCGGTGAGCAGCCGGCTGCGGCCGGACAGCACTGCCATGGGGGTGTCGTCACCCATGGAGCCCACCGCCTCCTGACCGCTCTCGGCCAGCGGGCGCAACACCTGGTCACGCTCCTCGAAGCTGACCTGGAACATCTTCTGCCAGGTATTGACCGCATCGGAGTCCATGTTCTGGAAGCTGGCCAGTTCGGTCAGCGCCGATTCCAGATAGTGCGCCTCCTCCTTGAGCCAGCGCTTGTAGGGATAGGCGGACTTCAGCCGCTCGTCGATGTCTCCGGTGTGCAGCACTTCGCCGGTTTGGGTGTCCACCGCGAGGATCTGACCCGGGCCGACGCGCCCCTTGGCCACCACATCGTCGGGCTTGTAATCGTAGGTGCCGATCTCCGAGGCCAGGGTGATGTAGCCGTTCTTGGTGATCACCCAGCGCGCCGGACGCAGGCCGTTGCGGTCGAGCATGCAGACCGCCTGGCGGCCGTCGGTCATGACCAGACCGGCAGGGCCGTCCCACGGCTCCATGTGCATGGAGTTGTATTCGTAGAAGGCGCGCAGCTCCGCCCCCATGGTCTCGACGTTCTGCCAGGCCGGCGGCACCATCATGCGCACCGCCCGGTGCAGCTCCATGCCGCCCATCAGCAGCACTTCGAGCATGTTGTCCATGCTCGAGGAGTCGGAGCCCGTGGTATTGACGATCTCGTCGAGCTCGGCGATGTCGGGCAGCCGCTCGTTGACGAAGTTCTCCTTGCGCGAGTTGGCCCAGCCGCGGTTGGCTTCGATGGTGTTGATCTCGCCGTTGTGGGCGAGGAAGCGGAACGGCTGCGCCAGCGGCCAGCGCGGCTCGGTATTGGTGGAGAAGCGCTGGTGGAACACGCAGATCGAGGTCTGCAGCCGCTCGTCGCCCAGGTCCTGATAGAAGGTGGGAAGATCCACCGGCATCATCAGGCCCTTATAGGAGATCACCTGGGACGACAGCGAGCTGACGTAGAAGTCCTGCTCGTCGCGCAGCATCTGCTCGGCCCGGCGGCGGGCCATGAACAGATCGACGTCGAAGCGCTCGGGGTCGCTGAGCTTGCCCGGCTCGACGAACAGATGGCGAATGCGCGGCAGGCAGGCGCGGGCGATGGGCCCGCAGTAGGTGGGATCCACCGGCACGTTGCGCCAGCCGCGGATCACCAGGCCGCAGGCACGCAGCTCACCTTCCAGGATGCCGCGGGCGCGAGCCTCCTTGGCGTCGTCGTCGGGCAGAAACACCGCGCCCACGGCGAACAGTTCACCCAGCTCGACGTCGAGCGCCTCGGCGGCGGCCTCGCGCATGAAGGCCTCGGGCATTTTCAGCAGCAGACCGCAGCCGTCACCGGTCTTGCCATCGGCGGCAATACCGCCGCGATGGGTCATGCAGGTGAGAGACTCGATGGCGGTACGCAGCAGATCGTGGCTGGCCTGCCCTTCCATATGTGCGATCAGGCCGAACCCGCAGTTGTCACGGAACTCGCCTGGTTGATGAAGGCCTCGGTTCATGGGCGTGCCTCAGAAAATGACTATTGACCAAACAACAGCAGTTATGTATTTTGATCTGTTTTCTTCTTGTTATGACTGCCAAGAGCAGCCTGCTGCCGTCGCGAGAAAAGGACGCCCAGCATAGACACTTACTGCCCCGCCGCGCAATCTCCCGCCCGCCACACCGCCTCCAAAACTCTCGTCAAATCCGCAACTTGCTGAATGAATCAAAGCAAAAAAAACCACCAGTTCAAAGACTTGCGAAACCCATAAACGGATTTCAAACGATCTAAACCGAGTATGCGACTTTAGTCTAAAAACACCCATTTTCCCCATGCCGATACGGCATGAGGCATACGGATTTGATGCCTGAGATGCAACACGGGTCGCTCAGAACAGTTCAGAACAGCAGCCGACAAACGGCAAGCAGGCCGCACGAATCGCTTCGTGCGGCCTGCTTGCGCTCAAGAGAGGAAAAATGGGCTAAACGTCAGCTTCGCGGAAACGCTGTCAGCAGCTCCTCGAGCAGCTCCCGAGGGGTCTGGTCGTGGATCACCGCCCGGCCCAGCGCCTCGAGCAGGATCAGGCGCAGGCGCTCGTCGACATTCTTCTTGTCCAGACGCATGCGGGTGAGGAAGTCTTCCACGCCCATGTCGGCGGGCGCCTCCAGCGGCAGGCCGGCGGCGGCGATGATGCTGGCGGTGCGCTCGACGTCGCCGGCATTCAGCCAGCCGAGCCGATGCGAGAGCTCGGCCGCCATCAGCATGCCGACCCCCACGGCCTCGCCGTGCAGCCACTGGCCGTAGCCCTGGTGCGCCTCGATGGCATGACCGAAGGTATGCCCGAGGTTGAGCAGCGCGCGTACGCCCTGCTCGGTTTCGTCCTCGGCCACGATCTCGGCCTTGAGCCGACAACTGCGCTCGATGGCCCAGGCCAGTGCTTCCGGCTGCAAGGCCCTCAGCGCGGTCATTTCGTCTTCCAACCAGGCGAGGAACTCGGCATCGCGGATCAGACCGTACTTGATCACCTCGGCCAGCCCCGCCGAGAGCTCCTTGGCCGGCAGCGTGCGCAGGGTATCGGTGTCGATCAGCACCGCCCGCGGCTGCCAGAAGGCACCGATCATGTTCTTGCCCAGCGGATGATTGACACCGGTCTTGCCGCCTACCGAAGAGTCCACCTGGGAGAGTAGCGTGGTGGGCACCTGGATGAACGCCACGCCGCGCTGATAGCAGGCGGCGGCGAAGCCGACCATGTCGCCGATCACCCCGCCACCCAGGGCGATCAGGGTGCAGCGTCGGTTGAAGCCGGCCTCCAGCAGCGCATCCCAGACAAGGCCGACGCTGGCCAGGGTCTTGGTCGCCTCGCCGTCGGGCAGCACCAGTTCGCGCACCATGGCGTCACTCGGCAGCCCCGCCTTGAGGCGCGCCAGGTAATGGGGGGCCACCGCTTCGTTGGTGACGATCATGACCTGGCGCCCGGCCAGGTAGGGCGTCAGCCAGGCCGGATCGCCGAGCAGGCCGGCACCGATGTGGATGGGATAGCTGCGCTCGCCCAGCGCCACCTGAAGCGTGCGCGGGACGGTAGAGGTTTCGCTCTCGGTCATGGTTCAGGCCTTGGCTTGTAGAGGGTCGACCAGCCGCTGCACGCGGCGCACGATCTCGTTGACCACCGCACGGGGGCTGCGCCGGTCGGTGCGCACCACGATATCGGCCGTGGCGCGATAGAGCGGGTCGCGCAGATCGAACATCTCGCGCAGCACCTGCTCGCGGTCGGGGCGCTGCAACAAGGGACGGTTGCGATCCTTGGCCACGCGCTTGAGCTGCTGCTCGACGGTGGTGAACAGATAGATCACGGTGCCTCGCTCGCGCAGCCGCCGACGGTTCTCCTCGCGCAGCACCGCCCCGCCACCGGTGGCAATGACCACCCCTTCGAGCTCGGTCAGCTCTTCGATCATCTGCACTTCGCGCTGGCGAAAGCCCGCCTCGCCCTCGACGTCGAAGATCCAGGGGATATCGGCCCCGCAGCGGGCCTGGATCTCATGGTCGCTGTCGAGGAACTGACGCGAAAGTTCGGCCGCCAGAAGGCGGCCGATGGTGCTCTTTCCCGCCCCCATGGGGCCGATCAATATCAGATTGGGCAAGTCCTGCATCAGCGAATCGCCAGGCCGTCCTCGAGTATGCGTGGAGTGATGAAGACCAGCAGCTCCACCTTCTGATTGCTCGACTCATTGTACCGGAAAAGCCTGCCCAGCACAGGCAGGTCGCCGAAGAAGGGCGTCTTGGCCAGACGGCTCAGCTGTTCGGTGGTGAGAATGCCGCCGAGCACCACCGTCTCGCCGTTGTCGACCAGCACCTGGGTCTCGATGCGATTGGTATCGATGGGCGGCGCCTGGCCCGGCAGGGCCTCACGGAAGCTGTCGTTGGTGATCACCAGATCCATGATGATGCGATTGTCCGGGGTGATCTGCGGCGTCACCTCGAGCGACAGCAGCGCCTCCTTGAAGTCGGTCTCGGTACCCCGGTCGCTGATGGTCTGGAAGGCCCGCTCCTCGCCCTGCTGGATGATGGCGGTGCGCTGGTTGGCGGTGATCACCCGCGGCTGCGAGATGGTCTGACTCTTGTTCTCGCTCTCCAGTGCGCGCAGCTCGAGGTCGAGCAGGATGTCGCCGGAAAGGTAGCCGAAACCGAAGCTGGTCATGGGGTTGGCGCTGCCCAGATCGACGGCCAGGCCGCCGCGCTGGAAGCGGCTGCCGGACGGGGTATCGAACTCGCCGGTGAACTGGCCGCGCGAGTCGCGCTGCCCGGTGAAACCGTCGCCTGTCACGGCAGTGGGAACGCCGCTGGAGGCGCCCCCCAGGTTGAGGCGGCTGCTGCCGCGCGACGACGCTCCCCAGTTGACCCCGAGCTCCTGGGTCACACCATCGCGGGCGATGACGATACGCGCCTCGATCTGCACCTGACGCACCGCCACATCGAGCTGATCCAGGGTGCGCAGGATCTCCTGGATCTGGTCGGCGGTGTCCTGGATCAGCAGGGTGTTGGTGCGCTGATCCACCGCCACGCGGCCGCGCTCGGTGAGCAGGCCGAAGCCGTCGCCGCCGCGCAGCAGCTGCGCCAGATCCTCGGCGCGGGCATAGCGCACCTGAACGTACTCCGAGACCAACGGCGCCAGGGTCTCGACCTGGGCCCGCGCCTCGAGCTCCTGACGCTCGATGTTGGCCAGCTCGCTGGCCGGAGCCACCATGATCACGTTGCCCTCCTGGCGACTGGCCAGGCCGTGGCTCTTGAGCACCAGGTCGAGCGCCTGATCCCAGGGCACGTCCTGCAGGTTGAGGGTGACCTGGCCGGTCACGCTGTCGCTGGCCACCAGGTTGAGTCCGGTGAAATCGGCGATGATCGCCAGCACCGAGCGCACCTCGATGTCCTGGAAGTTGAGCGTGATGCGCTCGCCGGTATAGGGGAACTGCTGGCGTATCCGCTGTTCGCGCTCCTGCTGGGTGACGGGCTGCGCCTCGATGGTGAGCTGACGCCCGCTCTGGGTGGAGAGCATGGCGAACTCGCCGCTGCCCTCTATCTCGAGGGTCACGCCGTCGCGCCCGACCCGCGGCGTGATGCGCCGCAGCGGCGTGCCGAAGTCGCTGACGTCGAGCACCTGGTTGTGCGCCTCCGGCAGGTCGACGCCGCTTAGCTCGGCGACGATGCGGTTGCGGCCCGATTCGCGCACCCTGGCATCGACCCCGCCCCGATCGAAGGTGACGATCAACCGCCCTGCGCCGCCCTCGCCGCGGCGAAAGTCGATGTCGGCGATACTCGGCATGCCGCTGGGGGCAGCCGATGCCGGCGCCGAGGTCTGAGGCGCCGCCGCCGGCTCGGGGCGCGCCGTGGACGGCGCGGTCGCCGGACCGCCGATGGTCAGCCGCAGTTGGTCGCCCTGCTGCACGGTGTCGTAGGGTAGCGGGCGGTCCATGTGAAAGACCAGCCGCGTACGCGAGCCGGCTTCGAGCGCCGTGACCTGCTCGACGCCACCAATGCCCAGGTCGAGACGGCGACGCTCCAGAGCGTTGGCCGTATCGACGAGATCGATGGTCAGACGTGCGGGCTCGTCCAACCGGTAGCCGCGCACTTCGGGCACCCCGCCACGAAAGCTCAGATCGATCAGCAGCTCGCCGCGCTCGCCCTGACGAAAGTCGAGGTCGGTCAAAGTGGATGCCGCCACGACCGGTGTCGCCGTCAATGCCAGGCAGAGTACCGCCAATGTGCCAATCAGATGTCTCATCGTTCCCCTTCCCCTCTGCCCGTTACCACTATCCTGCTGCCACGACTGCCGCCGTGCTCTAGCGACGCTCTTCGAGCGCCAGGCGAGCCGTTCGCTCCATCCACCCGCCGCCGCCGGTAGGCACCAGCTCCACCAGCTGCACCGACGAGTCGGTGATGCCGACCACCCGGCCGTGATTGCGCCCCAGGTGATTGCCGGTGCGCAGGCGATGCACCTCGCCTCCCGGCGCCCTCACCAGGGCATTCGTCTGGCCGCCCATGGTCAAGATGCCCACCAGCCTGAGCGCTTCCAGGTCGTATGCCTCGAGCGGCTCCCGGGCGCGTTCGGGATCGGGCGCCAGGTCGCTGCTGCCCCGCGGCGCTGCCTCCGGCTCCGGCAGCTGCGGCCGGAACGGGCTGCGACGATCGCTGGCCTGGTAGGGTACCACTGCATAGTCGGGCACCTCCGGCATCTCCAGCGGGCGCGGCATACCGGGATCGTTGCGAATGTCGGTCAGCCGGCGGTCCAGCTCGCCCAGCTGCGGATCGGCGCAGCCGGCCAGCAGCAGGGTTGCCAAGGCCAGCAGCCAGCGCACCTTCATCGCGCACCCTCCCCGCCCTGCGGCCGATAGCTGTAGGTGCGCGCCAGCATGGAGAGGCGCAGACGATCGCTGCCCTCCACCGGCGCCAACACGAAGTCGTGCAGTGTGACGATACGCGGCAATGCCGCAACGCCGGCCAGGAAGCCGGCAATGTGGTGATATTCGCCCTCCACCTGGATATCGAAGGGCCGCTCGATATAGAAGTCACGCTCCACGGTGCTGCGCAGCCGAATGAAATCGATCGACAGGTGGTGGTCGAGGGCGCTTTCGCTGATGCTGTCGATCAGCGAGGGAATCTCGGCGCCGGAAGGCAGCATGGCCATCAGCTCGCCCATGCGCGTTTCGAGCAGGGCCATCTGCTCGAGCATCTCCGGCAGCTGGGCCGCCTGGGCGGCACGGTTGCGGTAATCCGCCAGCAGGCGTGCCTCCTCGGCCTCGGCACGCTGCAGCTCATCGGCCTTGGGACCCGCCAGGTACCAGTGTGTCGCAGCGAAGGTCAGGCCGAGCACCAGCAGGCAGCACAGCCACTGCAGCAGCAGCGGCCAGGTGCCGGACTCCTTGAGGTCCAGTTCACGCCAGTCGAGCTCGCGGAGACGACGAAACTCTGCCTGCAGGCTCATGACTCGTCTCCCGCTTCAGCGTTTTCCGCCCCCTGAGCGCCTTCCGTGAGCTGCACCACACCGAGACTGAAGCGACGACGCTCACCGCCGCCATCGGCTTCGACCTCCGACAGCACCGGCTCGGAGAACGAGGGCGCAGCCGCCAGGGACCGCATCTGCTCGGAGACCCGGTGATTGCTCTCGGCCCGGCCCGACAGCCGCAGTTGATCGCCCTGCCGGCTCAGTTGGGTGTAGTGAACGCCGTCGACCAGGCTCAGGGTCAGGTCGCGAAACACACGCACGGTCTGGGAGCGCCCCTGCTGCAGGTCGCTGAAGACCTGAACCTGACCGATCATGCGCTCGCGTATGGCTTCGTATTCGCGAATCGAGCGTATGTCGCCGTCGAGCTGCTGCATCCGGGCCTGCACATGGGCGTTGCGCTGCTGCTGGGCGCTCACTGCCATGTCGTAGAAGTGGGCCATGCCCAGCCCACCGGCTCCGCCGAGCACCGCCATCGCCGCCAGGGCCAGATAGAAGCGCCGGCTGCGACGCGCGCGCTGCTGCTCCCGCCAGGGCAGGAGATTGATTTCGATGCTCATGAGACCGACCTCATCGCCAGGCCGCAAGCGGTCACCATGGCCGGCGCATCGCTGGCCAGGGTCTGCACGTCGATACGCGAATTGATGCGCATGCGCAGGAAGGGATTGGCGATCACCACCTGCATGGCGCTCTCCTGGGCGAGCCGTTCGGCCAGCCCCGGAATCACGCTGGAACCACCGGCAAGGACCATGCGCTTCACTTCATGCTTGCGTCCCGCGGTGTAATAGAGCTGCAGCGAGCGGCCGACCTGCTGAACGACGGTCTCGATGAAAGGGATCAGAACGCTGGCGCGGTAATCCTCGGGCAGGCCGCCGCGCTTCTTGGCCAGCCCAGCCTCCTCCAGGGTCAGACCGTAGCGCGCGCGAATCTCCTCGGTGAGCTGACGTCCGCCGAACACGGTGTCGCGACTGTAGACGATGCGGCCGCCGCGCAGCACGTGGAAGGCGTTCATGGTGGCACCGATATCGACCAGCGCCACGCAGTCGTCTTCGCCCGCCGCGGGCGGCAGCTGCTGGCGCAGCTCGCCGAAGGCGCGCTCCATGGCAAAGGTTTCCACGTCTACCGCCGCCGGGATCAGGCCGGCCTGGTTCAGCGCATCGGTGAGCTGGCTGACGTCCTGCTGGCGGCAGGCGACCAGCAGGACGTCCTGCTGGTCGCCGTAGCGGGCATTGAGCCCCAGGTGCTGAAAATCGAAGGCCACCTCACTGAACGGAAACGGAATGTGTTTGTCAGATTCGAGTTGAATGCGCGCCTCGATCTCGTCGTCGTTGAGCGAGGCGGGAAGCGTGAGGGTCTTGGTGATGGCGGCACTGGCCGGAACGGCTGCCACGGCCAGGCGTGACGTTGGCCGGGCGCTCTCCACGGCTCGCCGCAGTGCGTCGGCCACTTCGCCCATGTCGCGAATGCGCCGTTCGACCACGGCACCTTCACGCAGCGGCCTGACGGCATAGCTTTCGATCTGGTAGCGGGAACCCATCCGCCTGAGTTCGATCAGCTTGACCGTTGCCGAAGTAATGTCGACACCGATCAACCCTTTACCGGAGGGTCTGAGTCGCATCAATCGTTGCCCTTGCGTATACGCTGCGATGAGCGCCTGTCCTACATTATGCTTATGCGCCTTGATGTATCAGGAACCACAAGGCTGACAGAAATCATACTCGCTCTCCACGACCGAGGTTACATGATAATTTGCCAGCCCACACAAAGTTGGACTGACATTCCCTCAACGCTGGTGGTAGAAGGCCCGGATTCCTTATAATGGGCAGGCCAGTGAAGGCTTCCTTTCATCGCCATTTCTTCACGCTCTCACCACGGACAACGCCTTTTCATGAAGTGGATCAAGACTTTGGTTTTCTCGGCCTTCTGGCTATTGGTATCGCTGACCGCCGCGGCTCTGCTCAGCGTGGCCGGGGCGGCCCTCTACTTCGCACCGGGCCTGCCCGACGTGCGCCAGCTGCAGGACTTCGAGCTGCACACGCCGCTGCGCGTCTTCACCCGTGACGGCAAGCTGATCGGCGAGTTCGGCGAGGAGCGCCGCATGGCGGTCTCCTTCGACGAGATTCCCGAGGACTTCATCCAGGCGCTGCTGGCCGCCGAGGACGCCGCCTTCTTCGAGCATCGCGGCGTCGACCCCCGTGGCCTGGCCCGCGCCGCCGTGGAGCTGGTCTCCAGCGGAGGCGACATCCAGTCGGGCGGCTCCACCATCACCATGCAGGTGGCGCGCAACTACCTGCTCACGCTCGACCGCACTTTCACCCGCAAGATCCGCGAGATCCTGCTGGCGCTGCAGATGGAGCGCATCCTCACCAAAGAGGAGATCCTCGAGCTCTACGTCAACAAGATCTTCCTGGGCAACCGCGCCTACGGCATCGCCGCCGCCGCGGAGGTCTACTACAACAAGCCGCTGGAAGAGCTGACCCTGGCGGAGAAGGCGATGATCGCCGGCTTGCCCAAGGCACCGTCGTCGTTCAACCCGCTGGCCAACCCCGAGCGCTCGCTGATCCGCCGCAACTGGATCCTCTACCGCATGCGTCAGCTCGGCAACATCGACCAGGCGACCTACGAAGCCGCCGTGCAGGAGCCGGTCACGGCCCGCCGTCACGTGGCCCAGATCGAGGTCGACGCCGATTACGTGGCAGAGATGGCACGTCAGTACGCCGTGGAGCGCTTCGGCGAGGAAGCCTATACCGGCGGCTATCGCATCCACACGACGCTGGACAGCCAGCTGCAGCCCTACGCCCGCCAGGCTCTGGCCCGCGGCCTGATCGACTACGACACGCGCCACGGCTGGCGCGGCCCGGAGGAGCGTGAGATCCCCTCGAGCCTCGCCGAGGCTCAGGCCCGCACCGAACGCCGCGGTCTGGAGGAAGAGCTGGCCGAGTCGCCGGAGATCATGCAGACCGCCCGGCAGGCCGCCGAACGCAGCCAGACCCGCGTGGAGGGCATCGAAGGCGACGTCAGCAACTGGCTGCGAGTGCTCGAGCGCACCCCCGGCTTCGGCCCGTTGCAGCCGGCTATCGTGGTGGCCAGCGAAGGGCGCGAGATGCGTGTGCTGACCCGCGGCGGAGAGCTCGTCACGTTGAACTGGGACGGCCTGTCATGGGCTCGCGCCTACCGCAGCCCCAGGGCCCGCGGGCCGGAGCCCAGCTCGGCCAGCGAGATCGCCTCACGCGGCGACCTGGTGCGCATCCTGCAGCGCGACAACGGCAGCTGGCGACTCTCCCAGCGCCCCGACGCGGAAGGCTCGATCGTGGTCATGGAGCCCGACACCGGCGCCATTCTCGCCCTTCAGGGCGGCTTCAGCTTCAACGCCAGCAAGTTCAACCGCGCGGTACAGGCCCAGCGCCAGTCCGGCTCGATCTTCAAGCCGTTCGTCTTTCTTGCCGCGCTGGACACCGGCCTGATGACCGCCTCCACCGTGGTCAACGATGCCCCCGTGGTCATGCACGACGGCAGCAGCCTGTGGCGGCCGGTCAACTCCAGCGGCGACTTCCTCGGCCCGACCCGGCTGCGCGAAGCGCTGGCCCGCTCACGCAACCTGGTGACCATCCGCATCCTGCAGACCCTGGGGCTGGACAGCACCATCGAGTACCTGGAAGGATTCGGCTTCAGCCGCAGCCGCCTGCCCCACGGCCTGTCGCTGGCGCTGGGCAGCGCCGACCTGACGCCGCTGGAGATGACCAACGCCTATGCCGTGCTGGCCAACGGCGGCCATCGGGTATCGCCATGGTTCATCGAGCGCGTTACCCGCGGCAGCGACGACAACGTGCTCGACGAAGCCCGCCCGGCCATCGCCTGCCGCAGCTGCGACGCGGGACAGACAGAGGTCGTCATCGATGGCAGAACCTATGACGTCGCCCCCCGGGTCGCCGACCCCACCGCCGTCTACATTCTGCGCGACATGCTGCGCGACGTGATCGAGAGCGGCACCGGGCGCGCCGCGCTGTCGCTCAATCGCAACGACGTGGTGGGCAAGACCGGCACCACCAACAATCAGCGCGACGGCTGGTTCGCCGGCTACAACGACGATCTGGTGGTCACGGTCTGGATCGGCAAGGACAACAACGAGTCCATCGCCGAGTACGGCGGCAATGCCGCCCTGCCGATCTGGATCGACTTCATGGGCAACGCCCTGAACGGTCGTCCGGAAGCCAGACCCGAGCCGCCTGCCGGCCTCATCACCGCTCGCGTCGATGCCCAGACCGGCCGCCGTCTGGCCGACGGCCAGCCCGGCGGGATCACCGAGATCTTCCACCCGGACTATCTGCCCGACATGGAGCCTCGCCGCGTCGAACAGGAGATCGAACAGCGCAGCGGCTCGCAGGGCACCGGTAGCTACGAAGCGATCTTCTAAAGACTCGCCGTTCCTGGCGGCAAGGATGCCGCCATCGTCTTGTCGACTGACGAAACGCCGCCCCTCGAGGCGGCTTGACCTTGGACAACAGGACAGGTTCGTTGCCATGCCACGATTCAGGCCACTCAGGCCATGGAGTGCCGCCGGACCCGCGCTTCTGCTTCTGCTGCTGCTTTTTCCTGGCCTCGCCCTTGCCGCCAGCGTGTTCTATGCACCGCCACCACCCGAGGACGACGCCCCTGCCTTCGGCGGCGAAGCCGAGCTCGGCTACACCCACCTGGCCGGCAATACCGACAGCCAGACCCTGATCGGCAAGAGCCGGCTCACCTGGTTGACGGGACGTCTGAGCCACACCCTGCGTGGCGAAGTGCGCAACGTGACCCGAGACGGCACCACCAGCGCCGAGCAGTACCTGCTCTCGCTGCGCGAGCGCTACGACTTCAACGGCCCCCACTATTTGTTCGGCTTTGGCCGCTGGGAGCGTGACCGCTTCAGCGGCTACGACCACCAGCTCACTGCCATCGGCGGCTACGGGCGGGACGTCATCGATACCCAGCGCCATCGCCTTTCGCTGGAGGCGGGGCCGGGCTATCGCCACGACCGCATCCGGGACGAGGAGAACGACAACTTGGGGCTGGCCTACGCCGCTCTCGATTACCTGTGGACGCTCTCCCCTCACTCCTATGTACGCCAGGAAATGTCGGTGGAAGCCGCCAACGAGAACACCACGTCGCGCTCGGTCTCCTCGCTGACCGCCAGGCTCAACTCCCGTCTGTCGATGCGCCTCTCCCACGAGGTGAGGCACAACTCGAGCCCGCCGGAAACGGCCGATGCCAACACCGACCATACCACCAGCGTGACGCTGCTCTACACCTGGTAATCGCCAGACACCATCGCCCCTGACCGTACCCACGAAACGCACTGCGCCGGCCCAAGGGCCGGCGCAGTGCGTTGGTGGCGAAGCCTCGGACGCGGTCGATCAACCGCCGTAGACGTCATCCACCGTCTTCAGCGGGTAGTGAGCGGGATAAGGACGCCGTGCCACGCCGGAGTCCACCGCGGCCTGAGCTACCGCCGCCGGGATACGCTCCAGCAGGCGCACGTCGACCGGAGTGGGAATGATGTATTCGGGACCGAATTCCATGTGCTCGCGCTCGTAGGCGTCCAGCACCTCCTGAGGCACCGGCTCCCGCGCCAGATCCTTGAGCGCATGCACCGCAGCCACTTTCATCTCCTCGTTGATACGCGTGGCACGCACGTCCAGCGCTCCGCGGAAGATGAAGGGGAAGCCCAGCACGTTATTGACCTGGTTGGGATAGTCGGAGCGACCGGTGGCCATGATCACGTCGGGGCGTGCCTCGCGTGCCACGTCGGGGTGAATCTCCGGGTCGGGGTTGGTGCAGGCGAAGACGATGGGGTTGGGCGCCATCTTGCGGATGTGCTCGGCAGTCATCAGGTTCGGCCCGGACAGACCGATGAAGACGTCGGCACCGTCGATGGCATCGTCCAGGGTGCGCTTGTCGGTCTCCACCGCGAACATCGCCTTGTAGGGGTTGAGCCCCTCGCGACCGGAATGAATCACCCCGCGCCGGTCCAGCATCACCAGATTCTCGGCGCGCGCCCCGCAGGCCAGCAGCAGCTTCATGCAGGCAATGGCCGCCGCCCCGGCCCCCAGACAGACGATCTTGGCATCCTCCAGCCGCTTGCCGGCGATCTCCAGCGCGTTGAGCATGCCGGCCGCGGTGACGATGGCAGTGCCGTGCTGATCGTCATGGAACACGGGGATGCTGCACTGCTCGACGAGAGCCTGTTCGATCTCGAAGCACTCCGGCGCCTTGATGTCTTCGAGATTGATGCCGCCCCAGGTATCGGCAATGCGCGCCACCGTATCGATGAACGCCTGCGGGCTCTCGGCATTGACCTCGATGTCCACCGAGTTGATGCCGGCGAAGCACTTGAACAGCACCCCCTTGCCTTCCATCACCGGCTTGCTGGCCAGCGGCCCGAGATTGCCCAGACCGAGGATGGCGCTACCGTCGGAGATCACCGCGACCAGATTGCCCTTGCCGGTGTAGCGGTAAGCATTCTCCGGGTCACGCGCAATCTCCCGTACCGGCTCGGCGACACCTGGACTGTAGGCAAGGGAAAGATCACGAGCGGTAGCGGTAGGCTTGGTCAGCTCCACGGAGAGCTTTCCGGGAATCGGCTTGGCGTGATAGTCCAGCGCTGCCTGCTTCTTGGCGTCTGTCATGCTGAAAGTCCGGTATCCATCTTGGGGAAGGGCCACCTACCATATAGAAAAACCTTCCACATCTCAATGAAACGCCCGTTCGCGTTTTTTATGCGCGCTTTCGCGAACGTTGCTTACCATTTGCTGCAACTTATAGCTCCCAAGGCAACCATAACCGATACCTTATCGATCCCTCCCGACAAACGACGGGCAAAAGAAAACCCGCCGTGACGGCGTAATGCCAGTCAGTTAACGCTGACTGGCATTTTTCTTAGTAGGGTATTTCTGTGGTCGCCGCCTGACCGAGCGAGGATAAGATCGTTCGCGTCGTTCAGGCAGGACGAAGGAAGGTGCCATGT
>Ga0213835_100226_pt1 | contig 67568 bp, 60 predicted proteins | sample SWPATP01_FD_160576 | JGI IMG/M metagenome (GOLD analysis project Ga0213835, IMG submission 160576) | Coastal seawater microbial communities from Marineland, Florida, United States - SWPA TP0 #1 | ecosystem: Environmental > Aquatic > Marine > Coastal | place: USA: Florida | collected 2016-08-05
GGTGTCGGGGTTGTCGGAGACGAAACTGCGCTGCCACACCAGCGGCAGCGGCGAGTCGACCACGAAGTCCAGGTCCGGCTCGCCCTCCAGGACCAGGCTGCCGTAGATCGGGTTGATGTGGCCCAGGCTCATGGCAGGACCGCCATGCACAGGGCACGCGAGGGAATGCGGGCGCAGCGGTGCGCTGCGCGGGACGGGCTGTCCATGGCCTGATGGTTTCCCTGATCCGTGGGATGTCCGGCGGGGAGTCTAGTGGGCCAGGTGATCGCGGACAAGGTGGGGGCGGTGTACCGCATTGGCCCCCGTCACCCCGATGGGGTAGGGTCTGCCCCGGCCCGGCAGCCCCGGGCCTCATCAACCAGGGGGAAAATCCGATGCTTCAGATCCAGCGTGCCGCAGTCGCGGTGCTTGTCCTTGCGCTGCTGTCCGGCTGCGCCACCAACTACATCAATGCCAGCGGCACCACCAACCCGCCGCCGGCCGCGGCCTGGTCGGACTACCAGCGCTTCGAGATCACGCCGATCGAGATCGCGCCGGCCTACGCCGGCCACAACGCCAACCAGCGCGCCACCGAGCGCATCCAGGAGCACCTCGACCGCCGCGTGCAGCCGATGCTGGCCTCCTGGAACACCCGCGGCAACGGCCAGGACGGCCAGCGCGCGCTGCGCTTCGAGCCCGTCATCGAGGACATCAAGTTCATCGGCGGCGGCACGCGCTTCTTTGCCGGCGCGATGGCCGGCAGCTCGGCGGTGAAGATGCGCCTGAGCGTGATCGACGTGGAGACCGGCGAGCGCATCGCCCACCCGGAGTTCTACCAGCACGCCAACGCCTGGGGCGGCGCCTACTCCATCGGTTCGACCGACAACGCGATGCTCGACCGCATCGCCTCGGTGGTCGCCGACTACATCGCCGCCAACTACGCCGCACCCGTCGGCGGGCCGACCGGCGCGGGAGGCTGAACGCACCCGGACGGACGCGACGCCCCGCGTCAGTCGACGCGAAAGCCGATGCTCCAGCCCCGCTGCGATGGTGCAGCGGGGCCGGAGCACGCTGAACGGGGTCGGTCGTCCTCGTCCTCGTATCCGCTTCAGCCAATGGGGCCGAACGATCCTCCGTCACAGCTGCAGGAAACGGCGCCCGGGCCGCCGAGGAAGCAGGTGAACGAGGCGATCTGCTCCATGTGGCCCGGGCTCACGGCGATCGGATCCCCGTTCTCTCCTTCAGCCTCGAGATGATCGGTGAACTGGGGCAGCGTCAACGGGGTCGGGAAGGTCTCGGCGCGGTAGGAGAACGCTCCCACGTGTATGGCAGCCGTGGCGTCCACCCCGGCGGCACGGGAGCGCACCAGGGTGCGCCAGTCGTCCCCCGGCATCTGTTCGACGAATCGTGGATCCACCAGCACGATCGACCCGCCATCCCGTGGGGTGATCACGATCGCGGGAAGTCCACTGAGCCGGGAAACGGTGGTTCGGCCCTCCAGCGTCTCCAGAGCCGGGAAGGTTTCCAGGGTCTCGGGGTCCAGGCGAAGGCTGGCGTATGCGCGAACCGAGCCTTCGTCCGCCTCCAGGTTCTCGCAATCCGCGTAGGTGATGAACAGCAGCCGGTCGTTGTCGGCCAGGGCCAGGGCCAGGGCCTTTGCGGGGGATTCCCCGGCCGTCAGCGCGAGCCCCAGGAGCAGCAGGGCAGAGAAAATCCTTCTCATGGGTATTCGTCCTCCATGGACTGGGTGTACGGGTGCCTCGATCGCGTCGAAGCGAAGTCATCCAAGCCCAGCCCGGAAGCCGATTCAACTGTCGGATCTGGCAGGCGTCGTGATTCGCCAGGCGAGCGGGCTCAGGCCGCGGCGTCGAAGAGGTCCAGGCCCGGCGGGGCGTCGGCGCGCGGTGAGCCCGCACGGGCTTCCAGCGTCGCCGCCAGCCGTTCCAGCAGCGCGAGGTTGTCGCGCAGGCGCGCCCGCACGCCGGCCTCGTCGAGTGCGTCGTGCAGGCCGCGATTGAGTTCGTGGAACCAGTCCAGCTCGCCCTGGTCGAGCATCACCGCCGGGTTGCCGTGGCCGCCGCGCCGGTGCCAGTCGGCCAGCAGGGCCTGGACGTGGACGTTCAGCGCCTGGGCGCGTTCGAGCTCGGGCTTGAGCTCGCCCAGCAGCCGCAGGTCGGCCAGGCGGTCCTGGAACACCAGCTGGCACAGCACGCCCCAGTAGTAGGCGTAGTCCCACAGCACCTTCAGCGGGAGGACCTCGGCGTTGCCGAACAGCGGGTACTGGCCCTCGTACAGGCGCAGGGTGTTGCGGTAGAAGCTGAAGTACAGGTCCTCGTAGATCGAGGCGTACGGCGCCACCGGCGCGCCCTCGCGGTCGCGGGCGACCAGTTCGCAGATGTAGGTGTTGGCGATGGCGATGAAGTCGCTGCCGGGCGAGTAGAACGGGTCGAGGAAGACGCCGGCCTCGCCGGTGATGGCCCAGCGCTGGCCGGAGAACACCTGCCGGCAGCCGTAGGAGAAGTTGCGGAAGAAGGCGAAGTCCAGCAGCCGGTCGCGGTGGGCCTCGACGTGGTCGGCGACCAGCGGCTGGTGCTCGCGCATCCACTCCAGCGCCCGCTCGAAGCTGTTCATCGATTCCAGCGGGTGGGCGTCGGCGTCGGCGACGATGCCCACCGAGTGCGCGCCCGAGGACAGCGGGATCAGCCACAGCCAGTAGCCCGGGCCGACCATGTGGTTGGTCGAGCGCCAGCGCTCGGGCGGGTCGCAGCGCTGCTTCCAGTCGGTGTCGCCCGGCCACTCGTCGATGGCCAGCCGGGCATCCAGGCGGAACCACACCGCGTTGGCGTGGTGGCCGTTGTCCTGGGCCAGGTCGAGCCGGCGCTTGAGCAGGGCGGCGCGGCCGGAGGCGTCCAGCACCCAGCGGGCGCGGACGGCGTGGCTGCCGCCATCGTGCTCGAAGCGCACGCTGTGGTCGTCGCCGTCCTCGGCCAGCTGGAAGCCGCGCACGACCGCCCCGTCGCGGAAGTCGACCCCGCGGCGACGCGCCTCCTCGCCGAGGAAGTTCTCGAAGATGCCGCGGTCGATCTGCCAGCTGGGCGTGGGCAGCACCCGCTTCACGCCCAGCTCGGTCAGCGCCGGCAGGTCGCGGCGGCCCTCGGAGAAGAAGAAGCGGAAGCCGAACTTGCGGATGTGCGCCGACTCCAGGTGTTCGCGCAGGCCCAGGGTGTCGGCGAAGTAGTGCGCGCCGATCTCCACGGTCGACTCGCCGACCTTGTGCGCGGCCTCGGGCAGCGGGTGGGCGCGGCGCTCGAGCACCAGCACCCGGAAGTCGGGGAAGCGGTCGCGCAGCTGCAGCGCCAGGCTCAGTCCGGCCAGGCCGCCGCCGAGGATCACCGCGTCGAAGTGGTCTTGCATGCACATCCTTCCGTCGTGGCCACCGCGCCAGTGTCGCAAGTCCGGGCGCAGGCGTCGTGAACGCCTCAGCCGCGGTCGGGGTCGAAGATGACCGCGCGGCTGCGTCGGGCCTGCGCGTAGCGCGACCAGACCCGGCCGTGGGTCCAGACCCGGCCGACGACGTGGCTGGTGATGCGGTAGAGGTCGGTCAGCGGGCGGAAGTGGCTGCGGCGGAACTGCCCCACCGCGCCGGGCCCCTGGTAGCGCGATTCGATCGGCACCGAAACGCAGCCGCTGCCCAGCCGGCGCGCGGCCTGGATGAGGATGTCGGCCTCGAAGACGAAGCCCTCGGCGGGGATGTCGCCCAGCGCCAGCACCGCACGCGGGTAGAAGCGCTGGCCGCTCTGGGTGTCGGCGATGCGGTAACCGGTGGCCCAGGCGATGCCCCAGTCGCCGAACTCGTTGGCCAGGCGGCGGTGCCAGGGCTGGCGGGCGCGCTTCTGCAGCCGGGCGCCGACGATGATGTCGCCGGGAAAGCGGCCGGCCGCGGCCAGCAGGCGCGGGATGTCGTCGGCGCTGTGCTGGCCGTCGCCGTCCATGCTCACCACGCCCTCGAAGCCACGCTCCAGGGCCAGTGCGAAACCCTCGCGCAGGCATTCGCCCTTGCCGCGGTTGGTCTCGTGGCGCAGCAGGGTGACCGGCAGGTCCTGGATGCGGGCCACGGTCGCGTCGGTGGAGCCGTCGTCGATGACGATCACGTTCGGGCACTGTGCCAGCGCCGACTCGACCACCTCGCGGATGCGCAGTTCCTCGTTCAGCGCCGGGATCAGCACCGCCACGCGGGCGGGGTCGACCGGCCGGGTGTCGTGACTCATGCGCGGGCGCCGACCGAGACGGTGAGGACGCGGCCGGGTCCGGCCGGCAGGGCCAGCGTGGCGGGCTCCTCGCCCAGCAGCGCCTCGACCAGGGGCAGCACCGGCGCCATCGCGTTGCCGGCGTGGCGCCGGGCCAGGGCGCCGGTGGCCGGGGTCGCCTCGCCGGCGCCGGGCGCGATCGCCAGCGCCCGGCCGCCGCTGCCGGCCGCGCCCAGCACGAAGGCCGCACCCAGCAGGCCCTCGCTGGCGCTCACCGAGGCGAGCGGGCCGGTCGAGGCGGCGTCGTAGGCCACCAGCAGCACCGGCCCCTCGCCGGCGGCGACCTGGGCGGCGGCCTCCAGCAGGCCCTCGGCCAGGGTCGCCTCGAAGGCCGACAGGGCCGTGGCCGGGGCCATGCAGCCCGCGCCGATGGTCCAGTAGCCGGCGGCGGCGTTGTGCACGGAGTTGTGGAACTTCGTCGGCGACACGTCCCCGGGCGACTCGGCCAGGGTCCGGCCCATGAAGTCGGTGATCGACAGCTCGCCGTGGGTGGAGGCGAACACCGAGGGCAGCCGCGCGGGGTCCGCGCCGGCGTCGCGGCAGGCCTGCATCGCCACCTCCAGCGCCAGGGCGACGGTGTCGGGGGCGCGGCGGCGCTCGTTGGCGGCCAGCAGGTCGGGTGCGGGCCGGCGCGGGCAGGCCTCGGGCTCGCGGCCGTCGCGCAGGAAGTCGCCGGCGGCGTCGACGCCGGGCAGGCCGCTGGACCAGTAGCCCAGGCCGAGCAGTTCGAGGGTCGTGGTCATGTCAGCCCGAAGAGCAGGGAGCAGTTGTTGCCGCCGAAACCGAAGGAGTTGTTCATCACGTGGCGGCAGTCGCGGCGGCCGTTGCCGGTGCGCAGCTGTGGGCCGCAGGCGGGGTCCAGGGTCTGTGCGTTGAGGGTGCCGGGGACCAGGCCGCCGGTCAGCGCCTCCAGCGCGATCACCGACTCCAGGATGCCGGCCGCCCCCAGGGTGTGCCCGGTCCAGCCCTTGGTCGAGCTGGCCCAGGTGTCGGGGCCGAACAGGGCGGCGACCGCGCCGGCCTCGATCTCGTCGTTCTTCGGTGTCGCGGTGCCGTGCAGGTTGATGTAGTCCACCTGCGAGGCGTCGACGCCGGCGCGGTCGAGCGCGCCCTGCATCGCCAGCCGCGCGCCCAGGCCCTCGGGGTGCGGGCTGGACATGTGGTGGGCGTCGCTGGACTCGCCCCAGCCCAGCAGGCGCGGGCCGTCGCCGTCGCGGGTCAGCAGGGCGTAGCCGGCGGCCTCGCCCAGCGACAGGCCGTTGCGGCCGGCATCGAAGGGGCGGCACGGCGCCTCGGACACCAGGCCCAGCGAGTTGAAGCCGTAGAGCACGCTGCCGCACAGGGTGTCGATGCCGCCGACCACGGCGGCGTCGGCGAAGCCCGCCGCCATCAGCCGCGCGGCCTGCGCGAACACCTTCGCCGAGGACGAGCAGGCGGTGGCGACGGTGACGCAGGGGCCGTGCAGGTCGAGCGCGGCCTGCAGGAAGCCGCCCAGCGAGTGCGGGGTGTGGATGCGCGGTCGGTCGAGGTCGGCCGGGAAGCGGCCGTCCTCCAGCCGCGCGTAGGCCTCCTCGGTGGCACCGATGCTGGAAGTGGAGGTGCCGATGACGATGGCCACGCGGTCGCGGCCGACCTCGGCGGCCAGCCGCGCCACCGCCTCGAGCAGGCCGTCGGCCTGCAGGCCCAGCCAGGCCAGGCGGTTGTTGCGGCAGTCCCAGTCGGCCAGCGCCGCGGGCAGGTGCGCGTCCTCGACGCCGTCGACCCGGCCGATGTGGCAGGGCAGTCCGTCGAAGGGCGCGAAGTCGTTGCGGCGCAGGCCGCTGCGGCGCGCCGCCAGGGCGTCGTTGAGCGCCTGCCGGCCATGGCCGGCGGCGGAGGTGGCGGTCCAGGTCCGGACCACCGGGGCGTGGGTCTTGTTCAACACGGGTGCCGCTGTGGGTGCCAGGCGGCAGTATCGCGGTCCGCCGGGACGCCAACAACCCGCTTGGCCCGGCGGCGGGGCGCGGGCACCATGCGCCGATGCCCGAGCCCGCCGCCCACGACCCCCACCGCCGCCGGGACATCGCGCACTCGCTGGCGGTGGCCGCGCTGGCCTGCGTGCTCAGCCTGGGCCTGGTCTACCTGGCCTACCTGGTCCAGGTGGTGCGGGTGGCGCGCCGGGCCGGCTGCACGACCGGGGGCGCGGGCCGGGTGCTGGTGTTCGGCAAGCAGCTGGTCGACGGCGGGCCGGACGCGGAGTTCGAGCGCCGGCTGGCGCGCGCGGCCGTGCTGGCGGCGGCGGACCCGGGCCTGGAGCTGGTGGTGCTGGGCGGGGGCGAACCCGGCGGCCCGACCGAGGCCGACGTCGGCGCGGCACGGCTGCAGGCGCTGGGCGTGGCGCCGGCGCGGATCCGCCGCGAGGACCGCTCGCGCGACACGCTGGAGAACCTGCGCAATGCGCGCGGGATGCTCGACGACCCCGCGGCCCCGCTGGCGCTGCTGTCCAACCGCTACCACCTCGCCCGCTGCCTGGCGCTGGCGCGGCAGCTGGGCCTGCGGGTGCGCGCGTGCGCGGCGGAGTCCGGCTTCGACCCGTCGCAGCAGCGGCCCGGCCTGCTGGCGCGCGAGGCGGCGCTGTTGTGCTGGCTGGACATCGGCACCCGCTGGGCGCGCCTGATCGGCCACCGTCGCATGCTGGCGCGGGTGCTCTAGGGGTTCAGTCGTCGGCGTCGAGTGCCCGCAGCAGGGCCGCGCGCGGCAGCTTGCCGGTCTCGTTGCGCGGCAGCCGCGCGACCAGGCGCAGCGGACGCGGCAGGAACACCGGGTCGATGCAGGCGCGCAGGGCCTCGAGCACGGCGGCCTCGTCCAGGCCCGGTGCCACCACCAGCGCCGCCACCCGGCCGACGCCTGCGGCACCGGCCTCCCCGGTCTGGAAGACGACCGCGTCGTGCACGCCGTCGATGGCCAGCACGCGGCGGGTGAGGTCGGCCAGGGAGGCGCGTTTGCCGGCGATCTCCAGCTGGTCGGCCTGGCGGCCGCGCAGCACGAAACGGCCGCCGTCGAGCCGTTCGACCAGGTCCTGCAACAGCACCGGCTCGGGCAGCCACGGCGCGCGCACCAGGCTGCCGTCCGGCTGCGGGGTCAGCTCGACGCCCGGCTGCAGGGTCCAGGCCGCCTCGCGCGCGGTGCGGCGGTGCGCGATGACGCAGGTCTCGGTGGACCCGAACAGCTCCTGCAGCGGGGCCTGGAACACCGCCTCGGCCGCCCGCGCAAGGTCTTCGGGCAGCGGCGCGGTCGCCGACACCAGGCCCGCCACCGGCGGGAAGACCAGTCCGGAGGCGACCAGCGCGCGCAGGTGCACCGGCGTGGTGACCAGGATGCGCGGCGCCGGCACCGAGGCCAGCGCCGCTTGCACGTCGACCGGGAAGAACGGCCGGCCGGCGTGCACGTGGCAGTCGCCCAGCAGCGGCAGCAGCACCGTGGTCTCCATGCCGTACATGTGCTGGGACGGGACCGTGGCGACGATCGAGGGCCGGCCGCCGGCGTGGCCGGCCTCGGCCAGCAGCGCCTCGACCAGGGCCCGGTTGCCGGCGTTGGACCCGGCGAAGGCGCCCCAGGTCTTGGCGTGCCCGCGCGGCTGCCCGGTGCTGCCGGAGGTGAAGCCCAGGACCACGCACTGGCTGTCCGGGATCTCCGGGACCAGGCCGTCGCCGACCGCGTCGGGGTCGATCCGCAGCCGGTGCGCGCGCGGCGGCGCCGGGCAGTGCTCGGCATCGACCAGGCAGTAGCTGCCCGGGTGGCGGGCCAGGACCTCGGCGATCACCGCCGGTGCGCGCGAGGGGGGCAGCAGGGTCGTCTGGCCGCGCAGCATCGCCGCGCACAGGCCGACCAGGAAGTGGTGCCGGTCCTCGCACAGGTTCACCACCCAGCCCGACTCCGGCAGCACCGCGGCCGCCGACCGCGCCTGGGCGACGAAACGGCGGGTGTCGCAGGCGCCGGCCCCGCCCACGAGCAGCGGGCGGCCGGACAGGGCGTTGGACAGCAGCGGTCGCAGCGCCGGCGCACCGGGCTGCGGCGTGAACACCGCGGACATGGATCAGGCCCCCCGGGGCCACTGGTTTCAGGCCGCAAGCGTCCTTGATTCGGGGGCCGGGCTCAAGTGGGGGCCGGGCCCAGGCTCACTCGTAGGGAACGATGCGCACCGGGTCGATCGCGTAGGAGGCCTTGGCCATGGAGTTCTCGATCGGCCGGATCCGCACCGTGCCCTCGACCCAGTACGGGTCCCAGATGTTGACCATCGGCAGCGGCTCGGCGGGCTTGACGTGGATGAGCTGGTTCGGCGGCGGCGGCGGGACGTGGATGCACGCCCCGAAGTAGGGCACCAGGAAGAACTCCAGGATCTGGTTGGTCTCGTTGATGCTCAGCGGGACGATGTAGCCGACCACCTTGCCCTCGCGGCCGTCGACCTCGGGCACGGTGCGCGTGGAGTTGAACTCCATCGGCGGGCCGTCGCCGCTGTGGTCGATCATGCCGGCCATCTCCTCGAGCATGCGGATCTCGTCCTCGGGCATCAGCTCCAGCCAGTCGATCTCCTCCGCGGCGCCGGACACGACGGGGGCGGCCGCCAGCAGCACGGCGGCGGCGATGGACACAAGACGCGTGGACAGGGACATGCGGGGGACCTCCGGGGGATCAGTTGCGGATGCTCATGCCGTCGGCGACCGAGCGCCGGTAGGCGAGCAGGGCCGGCACCAGGCCGACCACGGCGGCGGCGCCGACGACGCCGCCCAGAAGCTTCCATTCTGCCGCAGACGGCCAGCCGGGCGATATCGCGATGCCGTAGCGCGCCTGCAGCCAGCCCGAGCCCAGGGCGATGGCGGCCTGCAGCAGCAGCACGCCCAGCGCCACGCCGGCGGTGGCCAGCAGCAGCGCCTCGGTCATCAGCAGGCCGAAGACGTCGATCGGGCGCGCGCCCACCGCGCGCAGGATGGCCATCTCGCGGCGGCGCTCCGACAGGGTCGCCAGCAGCACCGTGAGCAGGCCCAGCAGCCCGGCGAGCACCACGCAGGCGGCGATGACCAGCATCGCGCGCTCGGCCACGCCCAGCAGCTGCCACAGCTGCTGCAGCGCCACCCCGGGCAGCACCGCGGTCAGCGGTTCGGCGCCGAACTGGTTGACGATGCGCTGGATGTTGAAGATCGCCAGGCGGTCGTCGAGACCGACGTAGAAGGCGGTGATGGCGCGCGGCTGCAGCCGAGCCGGGTCGATCTGTGCCAGGTCCGGCGTCCGGCCCACGCGGGTGCCGGTGCGCCAGTTGAGGTGGATCGCCTCGATCGCCTCCAGGCTGACGTACACACCCTGGTCGATCGGGGTGCCGGTGGGGGCGAGGATGCCGACCACGGTGAACGGCCGGTCGTCGTGCTGCTGCGGGTTCGCCACGGCGGTGCCGTGGGCGAGGATGATGGTCTCGCCCAGGTCGTAGCCCAGGCGCTGTGCGACCTCCGCGCCGATCACCGCGTCGAACAGGTCGTCGAACCACACGCCCTGGCGCAGTTCCAGCGAACGGCTGCCGGCGTAGCGCACGTGCTCGAAGTAGTCGGCGGTGGTGCCGACCACGCGGTAGCCGCGGTGGGAGTCGCCCAGCGAGATGGGCACCGTCCAGCCCACGCCGGGCTGCTCGGCGATGGCCCGGTAGCTGTCCCAGGAGAGGTTGTTGGTGGCGTCGCCCAGCCGGAACACCGAGTACAGCATCAGCTGCACCGGGTGCGAGCGGGCGCCGACGATGAGGTCGATGCCGCCGACGGTGCGCAGGAAGGACTCGCGCGCCTCGCCGCGCACGCGCTCCACGCCGACGAACAGCATCACGCTCACCGCCACGGTGAGCAGGGTCAGCAGGGCGGTGAAGCGGCGGCTCCAGAGGCTGGCGGCGGCGATGCGGATCATCGCGCTCATGCCCGGGCCTCCGGCGCGGCGTGGTTGAGCGTGCGCAGGTCCAGGGCGCGGTCGAAGTCGGCCTCCAGCGCGCGGTCGTGGCTGACGAACAGCAGGGCGGCGCCCGAGCGCGCGCATTCCTCGCCGACCAGCTGCAGGAAGCCGTGGCGGGCGTCGGCGTCCAGCGCCGAGGTCGGTTCGTCGGCGATGACCAGGTCGGGCTCGCCGATCAGCGCGCGCGCGGCGGCAACGCGCTGCTGCTGGCCGACCGACAGTTCGGCCGCCGGCCGGTTGAAGATCGGCCCGTCGGCCAGGCCCAAGGCCTCGAGCAGGCGGTGGGCGGCGGCCTCCAGCGAGCCGTCGTGGGCGATCGCACGCGCCCGCCGCCGCTTCGAGAAGCGGCAGCCCAGCAGCACGTTGTCGCGCACCGACAGGAACGGCAGCAGGTTGAACTGCTGGAACACGAAGCCCATGCGCTCGGCGCGCAGGCGGTCGCGGCGCCGCGCCGGCAGCGCGGTGGCCTCGACGTCGCCGATGCGGATGCTGCCCGAGCGCGGGGCCAGGGTGCCGGCGACGAGGTTGAGCAGGGTCGACTTGCCGCTGCCGCTGGGGCCGTGCAGGAACACGCGCTCGCCGGCGGCCAGGCGCAGCTCCGGGATGCGCAGCAGCACCGGGTCGCGGCCCCAGCCGAATTCCAGGTCGCGCACCAGCAGCGGGACCTCGGGGTGGTCGGCGGTGGCGGGCGCGTGCGCGGCCATCAGCGCAGCGGGATCCGGGTGCGGCCGGGCACCAGGCGGCCGCCGTCCTGGCCGGCCGGCGACAGGCGCTGCCAGCGCACTTCCTCGTGGGCGGGGAAGGCCTCGAACAGCCCGACCTCGACCGCGGTCAGGCGCTCCGGGGCGCTGCACTCGAAGCGGTAGCTGGCTTCCCAGTCGCCGTGGGCATGCGCGTGCGCGTGGCCATGGCCATGGTCGTGGTGGTCATGGTCGTGGTGGTCGTGGGCATCGCTGCCGCCGCCGTGGTGATGGTCGTGCCCGTGATCATGGCTGTGGCCGTTTCCGTGGTCGTGACCATGGTCGTGATCGTGATCGTGCGTGTGGTCGTGCCCGTGGTCGTCGCCGTACGCCGGCGGGCGCACGTCCGCGGAAACCAGCCGGCAGCCGGCCGCCGCGTCGGTGTCGAACAGGCGGGCGCCGTCGGCCAGCCGGGCTTCGGTCTCCGCCCAGCGTTCGCGCTGTTCGGCGTCGCCCGGGGCGTGCTCGAAGCCGACGATGTGCCAGCCCGCGCCCTTGAGTTCGACGGCCAGCGTGGCCCCGTCGGCGATCAGGTCGAGGTGGGTGACGCCGTGCTCGTGGGGCTGGCCGGCGTGGCCGAAGGCCAGGCCGCAGGCGCAGGACAGGGAGGCGGCAAGCAGCAGACGGTGGGCGCGCATGAGGGGTTTCCGGATGGGTTGAGTGTTATAAAGTAACAAAAATTCCTGAGCGGTCATGAAACGAACCGGCGGACGATGGTGGGGCCTGTGCGATCACGCCGGCGTGGTGACCTCGCTGCTGTGCGGGATCCACTGCGTGGCCCTGGCGTGGGCTGTGACCACGACGCCCCTGGTCTGGTTCAGTCAGCGCCTGTGGGGCGTCCCGCTGCCCGTCTGGGCCCGCATCGAGACCGGCCTGGCGTGGGGAAGCCTATCACTGGCCGGGCTGGCGCTGGCCCTGGGCTGGTGGCGCCACCGGCGCCTGTGGCCCCTGCTGCCGGCGCTGCCCGGCGCCGTGCTGGTGGCCTCGGTGTTCCACCTGCAGTTCCATGCCCGGCCCCTGCTCGGCCCCGGCCTGGTGCTGGCCGGCGGTGTGCTGCTGGTGGTGGCCCACGTCCTGAACCTGCGCCTGGCCCGCCGCGCCGGCTGAACGGCAGCCCCACCGCGCGTCGGACCGGGCTCAAGTTCACGCTACGGTTGGCCGATAGCCTGTAAACTTCGCGTTAATCCTGTGTACTGGCAGCGGGTTCCCCGGTATTTGAAACCCCGCTCTCACCAGGTTTGGCCAATGCACTGAATTACTAAAGGATTTGCCCGTGGACGCCCTCAGCCTCATCGCCCTGCTCGTCGCCGCCGTGCTGCTGGTGCTGGCGACCGGGCTGCGATGGGTGCCCGAAGGCGAGGTGCGCACCGTCCACCGCTTCGGGCGCTACGTGCGCACCCTGGGCCCCGGGCTGCACCTGGTCTGGCCGCTGGTCGACCGCAGCTTCAAGCGGCTGCTGATGATCGGCCACCACCTGGAGGTGCCCAAGCTCGACCTCAACGGGGTCGAGGCCGGCGCCGACCTCTACTACCAGATCCTCGACCCGGCCCGTGCCGGGGACAAGCTCGAGCGCATCGACACGGTGGTGTGCGAGGAGACGCGCCAGGCCATGATCCGCGTCGTGGAGGTCGCCGACGGCGCCTCGCTGCCCAGCGCCGAGGAGCTCAAGCGCGCCCTCAACGAGCGCCTGTCGCTGCTGGGCCTGCGCGTGATCCGCTGCTCCCTGGTCACCGGCTGAGCCCGGCCGCCGGCGGGACGCTGCCCCCGCCAGCGCCTATACTCGGCGGCCCCGGAGCCGCCATGACCCTGCCCGAAGACCTCCTGCCCGACTTGAACGACGGCCTGCGCCGGCTGGGTCTCGACGATCCCGGCCTGTCCGCGCGCCTGCTCGACTACCTCGGGCTGCTGGTGCAGTGGAACCGGACCTACAACCTCACCGCCATCCGCGACCCCCGCGAGATGCTGGTCAAGCACCTGCTCGACTCCCTGGCCATGCACCGCCACGTCGGGCCCGGTCGCCTGGCCGACCTGGGTGCGGGCGCCGGCCTGCCGGGCATTCCGCTGGCACTGGCGGTGCCGGGCCTTGAGGTCACGCTGGTGGAGTCGGCCGGCAAGAAGGCCCGCTTCATGCGCGAGGTCAAGCGCCGCCTGGGCATCGAGGCCATCGAGGTGGTCGAGGGGCGCGCCGAGGCGCTGGACCGCCCCGGGCACTATGACTGTCTTGTGGCCCGGGCCTTGGGTACCCTTGCGATGATCCTCGACATCGGCGGCCACCTGCTCGCGCCCGCGGGCCGGCTGCTGGCGATGAAGGGGGCGATTCCGCACGAGGAGATCGCGGCCCTGCCGCCGGGCTGGGCCGTCAGCGCGATTGAACCGCTGACGGTGCCGGGCCTTGCGGCCGAGCGGCACCTGCTCGTGGTCACCCGCCAGCCGCACCCGCCACCGGCGAACACCCGGACGGAGCCCGCATGACCCGAATCATCGCCATCGCCAACCAGAAGGGCGGCGTGGGCAAGACCACCACCGCCGTGAACCTCGCCGCCGCCCTGGCACAGGTCCCGCGCCGGGTGCTGCTGGTCGACCTGGATCCGCAGGGCAACGCGACCATGGCCTCGGGCGTGGACAAGCGCGAACTGGAGGCCTCCGCCTGCGAGCTGCTGCTGGGCGAGGCCAGCCCGGCGGAGTGCATCGTCACCGCGCCGGAAGGCTACGACCTGGTGCCCAGCAACATCGACCTGACCGCCGCGGAGGTCAGCATGATGGCGCTCGACGACCGCTACCACCGCCTGAAGAAGGCGCTGGCCGGGGAGTCGGGCCGCTACGAGTACGTGCTCATCGACTGCCCGCCGGCGCTGTCGCTGCTGACCCTCAACGCGCTGGCCCTGGCCGACGGCGTGCTGGTGCCGATGCAGTGCGAGTACTTCGCGCTGGAGGGCCTGAGCGCGCTGATGGAGACCATCGAGTCGCTCAAGGGCCGGGTGAACCCGGAGCTGGAGATCGAGGGCGTACTGCGCACCATGTTCGACGTGCGCAACAACCTCGCCAACGCGGTCAGCGGCGAGCTGATCCGCCACTTCGGCGACCGCGTGTTCCGTTCCATCGTGCCGCGCAACGTGCGCCTGGCCGAGGCGCCCAGCCACGGCCAGAGCATCATCGCCTACGACCGCGCCTCGCGCGGGGGCATCGCCTACCTGGGCCTGGCCGGCGAGATCGTGCGTCGCGAGCGCACCCGCCGGCCGGCCACCACCGCGGAGACCTGACGATGGCTGCGAAGAAACGACTGGGACGGGGCCTGGACGCCCTGCTGGGCGGGCCGTCGAAGGCCGGTCCCGGGGCCGACCCTGTCGCCGGTGGCGAGACGCTCAAGACCCTGCCGGTCGAGCAGCTGCAGCCGGGCAAGTACCAGCCGCGCACCGGCATGGACCCCGCCCGCCTGGCCGAGCTGGCCGACTCGATCCGTGCCCAGGGCCTGATCCAGCCGATCGTCGTGCGCGAGATCGGCGGCGGCCGCCACGAGATCATTGCCGGCGAACGCCGCTGGCGCGCCGCCCAGCAGGCCGGCCTGACCGACGTGCCGGTGGTGCTGCGCGAGGTCGACGACCGCGCGGTGATCGCGATGGCGCTGATCGAGAACATCCAGCGCGAGGACCTCAACCCGCTGGAGGAGGCCCAGGCGCTGCAGCGGCTGATCGACGAGTTCGCGCTGACCCACCAGCAGGCCGCCGAGGCCGTTGGCCGCGGCCGCTCGGCGGTGTCGAACCTGCTGCGCCTGCTGGAGATGCCCGAGGCGATCCGCGGCCTGGTCGAGCGCCGCGAGATCGAGATGGGCCACGCCCGCGCCCTGCTGACCCTGCCCCCGACCACCGCCGTGGCCCTGGCCCGCGAGGCCGCCGCCGAGGGCCTGAGCGTGCGCGAGGTCGAGCGCCGCGTGCAGCGCATCGTCCAGGGCAGCGGCAGCCCGGCGAAGTCCGCCCGCCCCGCCGCCGACCCCGACATCCGCGCCCTGGAGAACGAACTCTCCGAACACCTCAACGCCCGCGTCGCCGTCCAGCACGGCCGCGCCGGCAAGGGCCGCCTGGTGGTGCATTACCAGGGGCTGGATGCGCTGGAGGGCATTTTGGAGAAGCTGAGAAGCGGGAACGGGTGAAGGGGAGTGGGAAAAGGGAGGAAGCGGCGCGTGCCCTGATGCCTCCCCCTCCCGTTTCCCACTTCCCTTCACCCGTTCCCCGCCCCATCCAGGGCGCGGGCCACCAGCACCCCGCGCCGAGCCCCACTTGCCTCAGCCCGCCAGCCTCCGCTAAACTGCTCGGCTCGCCAAACCACGCCTGCCCGGGACGCGCGATTCCGGGGCGGGGCCGTCGGCGAAAACGGGACCCCGAGGGGTGCCGGAACCCGACCCGTATCGCGTGCGGCCACCACGGCCGCGGGGCCGATGCTTCCCTGGCCAAGGGGGGCGCCACGCCATCAAAGAGGTGCGTCATGGCCCGAGTGTGCCAAGTCACCGGCAAGCGAGTTCAGAGCGGCAACAACGTCTCGCACGCCAACAACAAGACCCGTCGCCGCTTCCTGCCCAACCTGCACGAGCGCCGGTTCTGGGTCGCCAGCGAGAACCGCTGGGTGAAGCTGAAGGTTTCCGCCCATGCCCTGCGCACCATCGACAAGAACGGTATCGATTCCGTGCTTGCCGAGATGCGTGCCCGTGGCGAGAAGATCTGAGGAGTCCTGAACCATGCCTTCCAAGCGCGACAAGATCCGCCTGATCTCCTCGGCCGGTACCGGCCATTTCTACACCACCGACAAGAACAAGAAGAACACGCCGAACAAGATGGAGATCCGCAAGTACGATCCCGTCGTTCGCAAGCACGTGGTCTACAAGGAAGGCAAGATCAAGTAAGGTCCTGCCTCCCCGCGAAGAACCCGCCATCCGGCGGGTTCTTCCGTTATGGGGCCCGGTGCCCGCCACCGCGCCGGCCGCGCGCGTGCAGCGCCGCCCGGCACATCGCCACGGTGACCGCGTCGCCCAGCGCGCTGTGGCGTCCCAGCACCGGCACCCCCAGCCGTGCCGCCAGCTGTTCGAGGTCGAAGTCGGCCTCGGCGCGCTCGCCCTCCATGCCGGCCGGGCGCAGGAAGGTGCGGGCGATGTCCTCGTGGCGGTTGGGCAGGGCGAAGCCGGTGACCGCGCGCACGTGCGGGTCGAGCATCGCCAGGTCGAAGCGCAGGTGGAAGCCGACCAGGGGCCGGTTGCGCAGCCACAGCAGCAGGTCCTCGACCGCGCGCCGCACGCCGGTGCCCGCCGCCGCCTCGTCGGGGGTGATGCGGTGGTGGCGGATGGAGTCGATGCCGAAGCCGCGCTCGGGCCGCACAGTGCGCTCGAAGCGCTGGGACAGGCGGACGCGGCTGCCGGCGACCGGCACCGCGGCGATCGAGAGGATGTGGTCGCTGGCCGGGTCCAGGCCGGTGGTCTCCAGGTCGATCGCCACGCACTCCCCGCCGTCGTGGGGTTCGAACAGGAAGCCGAAGCGGCCGTGTCGGTGCCGGCGGCGGTCGAGGAAGCGGCGCAGCGTGCCCACCGGCCTCAGCCCCGGACGTGGAAGACGGTGCCCAGGTGGTCCTTGAAGCGCCCGACCACCCGGAAGGCGTCGCGCAGCAGTTCGCGGTCGAGCTTGCGCAGGCCGGCGACGTCGACGCCGTTGCCGGCCTCGCGCCCGGCGGCGAGGTCGTCGAGCTGCTGCGCCAGCCGCAGGCGCTGGAACACCGCCATGGCCTGGGTGGTGTCGCGGGCCAGCTCGCGGTCGATCGCCCCGGCGTCGGCCAGCTCCGCCAGGCGGTCGAAGCTGGAGTTGCGGCGGATGTCGTGGCGCAGGGCCAGGGTGCGGATGCCGTGCACCAGCGGGAAGATGCCGCCCTTCTTGATGTCGACCCGGCCGTCGGTGGTGCGGACCTTGCCGAACAGGGTCAGCGGGCTGCGGAACTCCAGCACCGTGCGGGCCATGTGGTGGCCGAGGATCTCGTCGCGCCCCAGCGCCATGAAGGCGTCCTTGACCGGCTCGAACAGCCGCGCGTTGCCGGCCACCGGACGCGCGTCCAGCGCGATGGAGAGGTCGAGCACGGTCTCCCCGCGCGCCTCGCGCGACCAGCCCTCGATGCGCCGCAGCCATTGCGAGCGGGTCATGCGCCAGTGCGGGTTGTCCACCATCACCCGGCCCGGGCAGGGCGGGTAGCCGACCTCGCCCAGCGTGGCGCTGAAGCGCTGCATCGCCGCCTCCAGGCCCGGCCACTCCAGGTCGTCGGCCAGCACCAGGGCGTTGTCCTGGTCGGTCTTGAGGATCTGCTCGCGACGGCCCTCGCTGCCCATCACCAGCAGGCAGACCCGGTCGCGGTGGGGTTCGGGCACCAGCTCCTGGAAGATCCGCCCCATGATCCGCGAGTTCAGCGCGCTGACCATCTCCATCAGGTAGCTCATGCGCGCGCCCTGGGCGTGCAGGGCGCGCACCAGCGCCGGCATCCCCCGCGCGGCCTCGGCGATCTCCTCCAGCGACCGGGCGCGGGCCAGGCGCAGGCTGATGAGGTGGGAGTGGCTGGCGTAGTGGGCCAGCACCTCGGCCATGCCCAGGGTGCCGACCGGCTGCTGCCCGTCGAGCACGACCACGCGCTCGATGTGGCGCTCGGTCATGGTCACCAGCGCCTGGAACAGCACGTCCTCGGCGCGCACGCTGACCAGCGGGCGGCTGGCCAGCGGACCCACCGGGGCGTCGACGTCCAGCCGCCGCAGCGCCAGCGCATCGAGCAGGTCGGTGCGGGTGACGATGCCCGGCGGGGCGCCCGCGTCCCCGCCGCGGACCACCAGGCAGTCGACCTGCGCGGCGCGCAGGCGTTCGGCAGCGGTGCCGATGCCGGTCTCCGGTCCCACCACCTCCACCGGTGCCAGCTGCGCGTCGTGGACGCGGGTGAGCATCAGCCGGCCGAGCTCGGAGCTGCCCTGCTGCTCGGCCAGCAGCTGCCGCTTCACCGACAGGCCCTCGTGGAAGAAGGCCCCGAAGCGCGGGTTCTCGTTGATCAGCTTCTGGAACAGCGCCGCGGGGATCAGGAAGCACAGCACGTCGCCGATGGCGGTGTAGCTGTGGCGGGCGCGGCCCATGATCACGGCGAAGGCGCCGAACACGTCCCCGGGCCCGTAGTCGGCGAAGCGGTGGTGCTCGCCGTCGCGGTGGTCGGAGGCCTCGACCCGTCCCTTGAGCACGACGAAGGCGTGCTCCGACGCCCGGCCCTCCTCGATGAGCACCGTGCCGTCGGGGAAATAGCCCATGTCCACGGCCGCGGCCAGCCGTTCCCGCGCGGCCTGGTCGAGCAGGTCGAAGGGCGGCGAATCCAGGTCCAGTCCCGGCACGGCATCCATGGCCGCACCAGTCTGACATGGCGCGCGCGCGCTGCCGCTTCGACTTTCGGATGGTGCGGCAGGGCCGGGCGCGGACGGCTATGATCGGGACACTTCCGGGGGTGCGGGCCGAATGATCGCGGGCTGGATTCTGCTGCTGGTGTCGGTGGCCTACGTGGGCCTGCTGTTCGGCGTGGCCTGGTATGGCGACCGCCGGCCGCTGTACCCGACCCACGCCTGGCTGCGCCCGGTGGTCTACAGCCTGGCGCTGGCGGTGTACTGCTCCTCGTGGACCTTCTATGGCGCGGTGGGGACGGCGGCCTCCAACCCCTGGGCCTACCTGCCGATCTACCTGGGACCCATCCTGCTGTTCGCCTTCGCCTGGCGGATCCTGGAACGGATGGTGCTGATCGGACACGAGCAGAACACCGTCTCGATCGCCGACTTCATCGGCGCCCGCTACGGCCGCCGGCAATCGCTCGCCGCGCTGGTCACCTTCATCGCCCTGGTCGCGGTGATCCCCTACGTCGCCCTGCAGCTCAAGGCGGTGGCGATGAGCATCGACGTGCTCTCGGGCACGGCGCCGGAGTCGATCGGCGAACGCCACTTCCTGGCCGACCCGGCCCTGTACACCGCCGGGCTGCTGGCGGTGTTCGCCATCCTCTTCGGCACCCGCCAGATCGACGCCACCGAGCACCACCACGGCATGATGCTGGCGGTGGCGCTGGAATCGCTGGTGAAGCTGGTGGCCTTCATCGCCGTGGGCGCCTTCGCCTTCGCCTTCATGCCCGGCGCCCAGGACACCGCCGAGCGGCTGGTGTTCTCGCTGCGCGACCTGGCCGGGCACAGCCTGCCCACCGGCTTCGTCGCCCAGACCCTGCTGGCCTTCACCGCGATCATCTGCCTGCCGCGGCAGTTCCAGGTCGCGGTGGTGGAGTGCGAGGACCCCGGCGACGTGGCGCGCTCGCGCTGGATGTTCATCGGTTACCTGGTGCTGATCTGCCTGATGGTCCTGCCCATCACCGCGGCCGGCCAGGTGCTCTTCGCCGGCACCGGGGTGCAGCCCGACTCCTGGGTGCTGGCGCTGCCGCTGAGCCAGGGGCACACCGGGCTGGCGCTGGCCGCCTACGTCGGCGGGTTCTCCGCGGCCACCGGCATGGTGATCGTGGCCACCGTGGCGATGTCGACCATGGTCAGCAACGACCTGGTGATGCCGGTGCTGTGGAAGAGCGGGCGCTTCAGCCCGGCCCAGCGCAACCCGGTCGGCCCGGTGGTGCTGTGGGTGCGCCGGCTGACCATCCTGGCCCTGGCGCTGCTGGCCTTCGCCTACCACCGCTTCGCCGCCGGCACCGGCAACCTGGCCGCGTTCGGCCTGCTGGCCTTCGTCGCCGTCGCCCAGTTCGCGCCGGCGCTCATCGGCGGCCTGTACTGGCGCGGCGCCAGCCGCCAGGGCGTGGTCGCCGGCCTGTGGGCGGGCTTCGCGCTGTGGATCTACACCCTGCTGCTGCCGACCCTGACCCGGGCCGGCCTGTTCGAGGCCGACTGGCTGGTCCAGGGGCCGTTCGGGATCTTCTGGCTGCGTCCCGAGGGCCTGTTCGGACTCAGCGGCTGGGACCCGATCACCCACGGCACGTTCTGGTCGCTGCTGGTCAACATCGGGCTGTTCCTGGTGGTCTCGGCGCGCTACCGCCCCGGGTTCGAGGACCGGCTGCGGGCGACGCCCTTCCTCGACCCCTACGCCTACCGGCCGCCGCTGTCGACGCTGAACTGGCAGGGCAGCGTCAGCGTCGGCGACCTGCAGGCCCTGGCCAGCCGCATCGTCGGCGAGCGCCACGCCGAGCGCAGCTTCGCCGAGTACCTGGCCTCGCGCGGGGGCCAGCTGCAGCCCGATGCGATGGCCGACCGCGCCGCGGTGCAGTTCACCGAGCGCCTGCTGGCCGCCTCCATCGGCGCGGCGTCGGCGCGCATGACCCTGACCACCATGCTGCGTGGCTCGGGCATGGAGCTGGGCGAGGTCGTGGCGATGCTCGACGAGGCCAGCCAGGAGCTGCGCTTCAACCGCGAGATCCTCTCCGCGACCCTGGAGAACATCGCCCAGGCGGTCAGCGTGGTCGACCCCGACCTGCGCCTGGTCGCCTGGAACCGGCGCTACCAGGAGATGTTCGACTACCCCAGCGGCATGCTCTACGTGGGCCGCCCGGTGGCCGACCTGATCCGCTTCAACGCCGAGCGCGGCGAGATGGGCGACGGGGACATCGCCGGGATGGTCGGCAAGCGCGTGGAGTACATGCGCGCCGGCTCCCCGCACGTTTTCGAGCGCGTGCGCCGCAACGGCCAGGTGATCGAGATGCGCGGCCAGCCGCTGCCCGGCGGCGGCTACGTGACCACCTACACCGACGTGACCGACTACAAGCGTGTCGAGCAGGCCCTGCGCGAGGCCAACGACTCGCTGGAGGCGCGGGTGATCCTGCGCACCCGCGAGCTGCACGACGCGTTGGAGGCGCAGCGCGAGTCGCGGCGCGAGGCGGTGGCGGCGAACGAGTCCAAGACCCGCTACCTGGCCGCGCTCAGCCACGACGTGCTGCAGCCGATGAACGCCGCGCGGCTGTTCGCCTCGGCGTTGCGCGACAGCCACGACCCGGACGAGCAGCGGCGCCTGGCCGAGCGCGTGGACACCGCCCTGCGTGCGGCCGAGGAGCTGCTCGACGGGCTGCTGGACATCTCCCGGCTGGAGGCCGGCGCGCTCAAGCCCGACGTGGCGCCCTTCGACCTGGGCGAACTGCTCTCGGGGCTGGCCGAGCAGTATGCCCCGCTGGCCGCCACCCGCGGCATCGACTTCCGGGTCCGCCCGACCCGGCTCACCGTCTACAGCGACCGCCGCATGCTGCGCCGCGTCCTGCAGAACTTCGTCGGCAACGCCCTGCGCTACTCCGGCAGCGGCCGCGTGCTGATGGGCGCCCGGCGTCGCGGTGGTCGGGTCGAGATCGAGGTCTGGGACACCGGCCCGGGGATTCCCGAGCACCACCTGCGGCAGATCTTCGAGGAGTTCCGGCGGCTGGACAATCCATCGCCCTGGGGCGAGCGCGGACTGGGCCTGGGCCTGTCGATCTGCCAGCGCATCTCGCGGATGCTCTCGCACCCGATCCGGGTGCGCTCATGGCCGGGGCAGGGCAGCGTCTTCAGCATCCGGGCACCGCTGGTGGCCAGCCCGCCCAAGCCCGCCGCCACGCCGCGCCGCCCGCGCGGCGAGCTCGACCTCGCCGGTCTGCGGGTCCTGTGCCTGGACAACGACCGCGAGATCCTCGACGGCATGCGCACGCTGCTGGGCCGCTGGGGCGTGGAGGTGCACACCGCCGAAACGGTCGCCCAGGCGGCCTCGGCGGTGCGCAGGCAGCGGCCCGACGTGGTCCTGGCCGACTACCACCTGCACGACGAGGTCGACGGCCTGACCGCGCTCACGACCCTGCGCGAACTGTGCGGCAACGACCTGCCCGGCGCCCTGGTCACCGCCGACGGCAGCGACGCGGTCAAGCGGCTGGCGCGCAGCCTCGGGTTCACGGTCATGACCAAGCCGGTCAAGCCGGCGTCGTTGCGGGCCTTCCTGGCCGCGCAGAAGCCCACGGCGGTCAACCCGGCCTGAGTGCCGCGCTCAGGCTTCCTCTTCGGGCAGCGTGGGCACGCCCCCGGGGTCGACCGACAGCTTGGAGGCCATGAGGATGGCCTGGGTGCGGTTGGAGGCGCCCAGCTTGCGGAGGATGGCGGTCATGTGCGCCTTGATGGTCGCCTCGGAGACGCCCAGCTCCCAGGCGATCTGCTTGTTGAGCAGGCCGGTGCCGAGCATCGCCAGCACCTTGAACTGCTGCGGCGTGAGCTCGCGCAGGCGCTGTGCGATGTCGGCCTCCTCGTCGCTGACGCCCTGCGCGGTCAGGGCCTGGGCCGGCGCCCAGGAGCCGCCGTCGAGCACCGCGGCGATGGCCTGGCGGATGGTGGTGGCGTCGGAGGACTTGGGGATGAAGCCGACCGCGCCGTGGTCGAGCGCGCGGCGGATGGTCGCCGGCTCCTCGCGCGCGGAGACCACGATCACCGGCAGCTGCGGCTGGGTGGCGCGCAGGTGCACCAGGGCGCTGTAGCCGTTGGCCCCGGGCATGGTCAGGTCCAGCAGCAGCAGGTCGGCGTCGGGATTGGCCTCGGCGATCTCGTACAGCGCGCCGGTGCCGTCGGCCTCGACCAGCTCGGCGTCGGGCAGCACCTGCGCCACGGCGCCCTTGAGGGCCTCGCGGAACAGCGGATGGTCGTCGGCGATGAGGATCGTGGCCATGCGCGGAGTATGCCGCATCCGCCACGCCACCGGCCGCGCGGGCGGCCGGCGGGCACGGGCCTCAGCGGTTCATCCGGCCCTGCAACAGGGTGTCGACCACGCCGGGGTCGGCCAGTGTGGAGGTGTCGCCCAGCTGGTCGGGGGCGTTCTCGGCGATCTTGCGCAGGATGCGGCGCATGATCTTGCCCGATCGGGTCTTGGGCAGGCCCGGCGCCCACTGCAGGTGGTCGGGGGTGGCGATGGGGCCGATCTCCTTGCGCACCCAGGCGACGAGTTCCTTGCGCAGCTCGTCGCTGGGCGTCTCGCCGGCGTTGAGGGTGACGTAGGCGTAGATGCCCTGGCCCTTGATCTCGTGCGGGCAGCCGACCACCGCGGCCTCGGCCACCTTGTCGTGCGCCACCAGCGCGCTCTCCACCTCGGCGGTGCCGATCCGGTGGCCGGAGACGTTGATGACGTCGTCGACGCGGCCGGTGATCCAGTAGTAGCCGTCCTCGTCGCGGCGGCAGCCGTCGCCGGTGAAGTAGCGGCCGGGGTAGGTCTTGAAGTAGGTGTCGATGAAACGCTGGTGGTCGCCGAAGACGGTGCGCATCTGGCCCGGCCAGGAGTCCAGGATCACCAGGTTGCCGTCGGTGGCACCCTCCTTGGTGTTGCCCTCGGCGTCGACGATGGCCGGCTGCACGCCGAAGAAGGGGCGGGTGGCCGAACCCGGCTTGGTCGGGATGGCCCCGGGCAGCGGCGTGATCAGGATGCCGCCGGTCTCGGTCTGCCACCAGGTGTCCACGATCGGGCAGCGGCTGTCGCCGACCACCTCGTGGTACCAGCGCCAGGCCTCGGGGTTGATCGGCTCGCCGACGGTGCCCAGCAGCCGCAGGCTGGCGCGCGAGCGCCGGCGCACCGGCTCGTCGCCCTCGCGCATCAGCGCGCGGATGGCGGTGGGCGCGGTGTAGAACAGGGTCACGCCGTGCTTGTCGACGACGTCCCAGAAACGGCCGATGTCGGGGTGGTTGGGGACGCCCTCGAACATCACCGTGGTCGCGCCGTTGGCCAGCGGCCCGTAGAGCAGGTAGCTGTGCCCGGTGACCCAGCCGACGTCGGCGGTGCACCAGTACACGTCGTCCTCCTTGAGGTCGAAGATGCACTCGTGGGTGAAGCTTGCGTAGACCAGGTAGCCGCCGGTGGTGTGCAGCACGCCCTTGGGCTGGCCGGTGGAGCCGGAGGTGTAGAGGATGAACAGCGGGTCCTCCGCGCCCATGCGCTCGGGCTCGCAGGTGTCGGGCTGGCCCTCGACCACGGCGTCGTACCAGCGGTCGCGCGGCATCTGCATGTCGACCGCACCGCCGGTGCGGCGCACCACCAGCACCGTCTCCACGCAGTTGGTACCCGGCTTCTTCAGCGCCGCGTCGAGGTTGGCCTTCAGCGGCACCTTCTTCGAGCCGCGCAGGCCCTCGTCGGCGGTGATGACCACCCGCGAACCGCAGTCGGCGATGCGCCCGGCCAGGGCGTCGGGCGAGAAGCCGCCGAACACCACCGAGTGAACGGCGCCGATGCGGGAGCAGGCCAGCATCGCGTAGGCGGCCTCGGGGATCATCGGCAGGTACAGCGTGACCCGGTCCCCGCGCTTCACGCCCAGGTTGCGCAGCGCATTGGCCAGCCGGCAGACCTCGCCGTGCAGCTCGCGGTAGCTGATGCGGCGCGAGTCGGCGGGGTCGTCGCCCTCCCAGACGATGGCGGTCTTGTCGCCGCGTGCGTCGAGGTGACGGTCGATGCAGTTCACCGACACGTTGAGCTCGCCGTCGGCGTACCAGCGGATGCGGAAGTCGTCGAGCGCGTAGCTGCAGTCCTTGATCCGCGTGGGTGCCTTGAACCAGTCCAGGCGCTGGCCGATCCGGCCCCAGAAGGCCTCGGGGTCGTTGATCGATTCGCGGTACATCCGCTCGTAGGCGTCGGCGTCGACGTTGGCGTTGCGGGCGAATTCGGGGCTGGGCGGATAGGTCGCGTTGTCACTCATCACAGGGCTCCGGCGTCCCGGCTGGGCGCAGTGGGGTGGACTTGGATTGTCGAGGCGGGCATGGGCCGCCCTAATTAGACCTTCGTCTAAACGTACCCGGATTCAGGCCGCGTTTACGACCAATGGCGAATTCCGTCGCCCGGCGCGCCCCGCCCAGACTCGGGCCATGCCGTGATCGGGCCCCGTGTCCGTGGTCGGCCCCTGGAGGGAGGGAAGTCCGTGAGCACACCCACGCAACACAACCGCATCCCGTCGCTGCGCCTGCTGGCCGCGGCGACGGCACTGGCCCTGGCGCTGCCCGCGACCGCCCTGGCGCAGTCCGAGCGCGAGGCGGAACTCGAACAGCGTGTCGCCGAGCTCGAGCGCATGGTGCGCTCGTTGATCGAGCAGCAGGCCAGCCAGCCCGAGCCCGTGCCGGCCCCGCAGCCGGAGGTCGCCAACCCGGTGCAGCGCACGAACATCGTCGGCGCCTCGCCGCCGGGCACAACCTTCGGCTACGGCGGCTTCATCAAGGCCAACTCCACGGTCAGCAACTACACCGACGGCAACCCCGCGCCGGGCAGCGTTGGACGGGACTTCTACCTCCCCGGCGCCATTCCCGTGGCCGGGGTGGGCCCGGTGGCCGACCCGGGGTCCGGCCCGGTCTACGACGCGCACGCCAAGCAGTCGCGCTTCTGGCTGACCACCGACACGGTGCTCGAGAGCGGCGACCGCCTCGGCACGCGCTTCGAGATGGACTTCGCCGTCCCCGCCGGTGGCGACGAGCGCAACACCAACACCTACACACCGGTCATCCGTCGCGCCTACTTCACGTTCAACAACTGGCTGTTCGGCCAGGAGTGGTCGAACTTCATGGAGCTGGGCGCGTTGCCGGAGTCCACCGACTTCATCGGCCCCACCGAGGGCATCGTGTTCGTGCGCCAGGCGCAGGTCCGCTACACCAACGGCCCCTGGTCGGTCGCCATCGAGAACCCGGAGACCACCCTGGTGCCCTTCGGCGGCGGTGCGCGCATCGTCACCGACCAGAACCAGATCCCGGACCTGACCGTGCGCTACCGGCACACCGCCGACTGGGGCCTGCTGGCGGTGTCCGGCGTTGCCCGGCAGCTGCGACGCGACGTGCCGGGACAGTCGTCCTCCGACGAGTTCGGCTACGGCCTCAACGTCACCAGCCGCATCAACTTCGGCGCCAACGACCTGCGCCTGATGGCCACCTACGGTTCGGGCATCGGCCGCTACCTGGGCCTGAACTACTTCGAGGACGGCGTGCTCGACGCCAGCGGGCGCATCGACGCGCTCGACGTGTTCGCCACCTACCTGGCCTACCGCCACGTGTGGACCGGCACCTGGCGCTCGAACTTCATCCTCGGCTACACCAGCGCCGACAACCCGGCCACGCTCACCGGCCCGGGGGCCAACGCCAAGGCTTCCAGCTTCCGGGTCAACCTGATGTGGTCGCCGGTGCCGAGGCTGGACTTCGGCGTTGAGGCCTCGCACGCGGTGCGCGAGGTCGAGGACGGGCGCCGGGGTGAACTCAGCCGCCTGGACTTCATGGGGCGCTACAGCTTCTAGGCTTACGGCCCGCGGCCGCGGGTCATGGCGGGCCGGCCCGATCCCGGGTCGGCCCAGGGCACCACCGCGCCGTACCAGGCGCTTTCGCAACCTCACCGGGGAATCGACATGTCCGACACACCATCCGCGGCCGACTACTGGAAGGCCAACCTGAGGATCATCTACATCTGCATGGGCATCTGGGCACTGGTGTCCTTCGGCTTCGGCATCCTGCTGCGCCCGCTGCTGGCCGGCATCCCGGTCGGCGGCACCGACCTGGGCTTCTGGTTCGCGCAGCAGGGGTCGATCCTGACCTTCATCGCGCTGATCTTCTTCTACACCTGGTACATGAACCGCCTCGACCGCCGCTTCGGCGTCGACGAGCAGTAAGGGGCGCACGCCATGAGCCAGTTCGCCATCAACCTGATCTTCGTCATCGGTTCCTTCCTGCTCTACATCGGCATCGCCATCTGGGCGCGGGCGGGTTCGACCTCCGAGTTCTACGCCGCCAACCGCGGCGTGAACCCCATCGTCAACGGCGCCGCCACCGCGGCGGACTGGATGTCGGCCGCCTCGTTCATCTCGATGGCCGGCCTGATCGCCTTCGTCGGCTACGGCAATTCCACCTACCTGATGGGCTGGACCGGTGGCTACGTGCTGCTGGCCCTGCTGCTGGCCCCGTACCTGCGCAAGTTCGGCCGCTTCACGGTGCCCGACTTCATCGGTGACCGCTTCTACAGCCGCACCGCGCGCCTGGTCGCCGTCGCCTCGCTGCTGATCATGTCGGTGACCTACGTCATCGGCCAGATGACCGGCGCCGGCGTCGCCTTCTCGCGCTTCCTGGAGGTCGACACCACGACCGGCCTGATGATCGCCTCGGCGGTGGTCTTCATCTACGCGGTCATGGGCGGCATGAAGGGCATCACCTACACGCAGCTGGCGCAGTACTGCGTGCTGATCATCGCCTACACCATCCCCGCGGTCTTCATCTCGCTGCAGCTCACCGGCAACCCGATCCCGCAGCTGGGCCTGTTCTCCACCCACACCGAATCGGGCCTGCCGCTGCTGACCAAGCTCGACCAGGTGCTGCAGGAGCTGGGCTTCCAGGATTACACCGGCCACCACGGCTCGACCCTGAACATGGTCCTGTTCACGCTGTCGCTGATGATCGGCACCGCCGGCCTGCCGCACGTGATCATCCGCTTCTTCACCGTCCCCAAGGTCTCCGACGCCCGCAAGTCGGCCGGCTGGGCGCTGGTGTTCATCGCCCTGCTCTACACCGTGGCCCCGGCCGTGGGTGCGATGGCGCGGTTGAACATCATCACCACCATCTACCCGGAAGGCACCACCGCCGACTCGATCGCCTACGACGAGCGCCCGGACTGGATGCGCAACTGGGAGCAGACCGGCCTGCTGGCCTTCGAGGACAAGAACAACGACGGCCGCATCCAGTACTACAACGCGGCCAACCCGGAGTTCGCCGAGGTCGCGGCCGCCCGCGGCTGGGAAGGCAACGAGATGGTCACCTTCAACCAGGACATCCTGGTGCTGGCCAACCCGGAGATCGCACAGCTGCCGGGGTGGGTCATCGGCCTGATTGCCGCAGGCGGCCTCGCGGCCGCGCTCAGTACCGCGGCGGGACTGCTGCTGGCCATCTCCTCGGCCATCAGCCACGACCTGATCAAGTCGACGTTCAAACCCGACATATCGGAGAAGGGCGAGCTGCTCGCCGCACGCATATCCATGGCGGTGGCGATCTTCGTGGCGACATGGCTGGCGTTCAATCCACCCGGGTTCGCGGCGCAAACCGTGGCCCTGGCCTTCGGCCTGGCGGCATCCTCGCTGTTCCCGGCGATCATGATGGGCATCTTCTCCAAGAAGATGAACGCCACCGGCGCCATCGTGGGCATGCTGGTGGGCCTGGGCTCCACGGTGCTCTACATCTTCACCTACCTGGGCTGGTTCTTCATTTCCGGCACCAACATGCTGCCCAACACGCCGGACAACTGGCTGTTCGGGATCTCGCCGCTGTCCTTCGGTGCGGTGGGTGCGCTGCTGAACTTCGTGGCCGCCTTCATCACCATGAAGCTCACGCGGCCGGCCCCGGAACACATCCAGGACCTGGTGGAGAGCATCCGCGTTCCGCGCGGTGCCAAGGGCGCGATCGACCACTGACCCCCCACGGTTGGCGGTGCATGGCCTGTTCCCGCGCCGCGGGACAGGCCATGCTTGTTTCCGGAGCCTTGAGGTCGGGGGTGCAGCATGGGCGGATCCCAGGGTCGGGCGCTGGCGTTCCTGGCGTCGGTGCCGGCGTTCCAGCGGCTCTCCGGCGATGCGCTGGAGCGCGTCGCCGATGCCCTGGAGCACATCGACCAGGCGGAGGCCGGCCTGGTCTACCGCGTGGGCGAGGTGCTGCGCGGCGTCTATCTGATCGAATCCGGCGAGGTCGAGGTCAGCGGGCCGGAAGGCGGCCTGGTGTCACGGCTGTCGGCGGGCGACGTGTTCGGGGAGCGCGGCCTGCTGCGGGACGGCCGCGCGGTGACCACGGCACGCACGCAGGGCCCGGCCCGGCTGTGGTGCCTGCCCGCGGCCGTGTTCCGGGCCACGCTGGACGCCTCGCCGGCCTTCCGCGAGGCCTTCGCCCGCGGCGAGGCCGTCGTCGCACGACCGGCGGCCGGCGACCTGTCGACGGTGCGCGTGGCCGACCTGATGGCCCGCGAGCCGGTGGCCTGCGGGCCGCGCGACACGGTGGCGGCGGTGGCGGCGGCGATGCGCCGCGAGCAGGTCTCCTCGCTGGCGGTGGTCGAGGACGGCCGGCTGCTGGGGATCGTCACCACCCGCGACCTGGTCGGCCGGGTGCTGGCCCGCGGCGGTGATGCGTCCGGGCCGGTGACGGCGGTGATGACCGCCGACCCGCGGACGGTGGCGCCGTCGGACCTGGGCACCGACCTGCTCCACGCCATGCTCGAGCACGGCATCGGGCACCTGCCGGTGGTGGAGGACGGGCGCCTGGTCGGCATGGTCACCCAGACCGACCTGACCCGCTTCCAGGCCAGTTCGGCCGCGCAGCTGGTGCGCGACGCCGCCCGTGCCGGGGATGTCGCGACGCTGGCGGCGGTGACCGCCCGGCTGCCGCGCCTGCTGATGCGGCTGGTCGAGGCCGACACCCGGCACGACACCGTCACCCGCCTGCTGACCGATGTCGCCGACACCGTCACCCGGCGCCTGGTGGCCCTGGCCCTGCACGAGCTGGGACCGGCGCCGGTGCCCTGGGTGTGGGCGGCCTGCGGCTCGCAGGGCCGTCAGGAGCAGGCCGGGGTCTCGGACCAGGACAACGCGCTGATCGTCGACGACGCCGTCGACGAGGCGGGGCTGGCCTGGTTCAACCGTTTCGCACGCCAGGTCTGCGATGGCCTGGACGCGTGCGGCTATGTGCACTGCCCCGGCGAGATGATGGCGATGAACCCGCGCTGGTGCCAGCCGCTGCGGGTCTGGCGGGACTACTTCCACGGCTGGATCCGGACCCCGGACCCGATGGCGCGCATGCTCTCCAGCGTGATGTTCGACCTGCGCGCGGTGGCCGGGGACGCCGGCCTGCTCGAGCGCCTGCGCGCCGACACCCTGACCGCCGCCGGGCGCAACACCATCTTCGTGGCCCACATGATCACCAACTCGCTGACCCACGAGCCGCCGCTGACCTGGCTGCGCGGACTGGCGACGGTGCGCCGTGGCGAGCACCGCGACCACGTCGACCTCAAGCTGGGCGGGGTCATCCCCATCGTCGACCTGGGGCGCCTGTACGCCCTGCAGGGCGGCGTCGCGGCGGTCGGCACCCGCCGCCGCCTGCAGCTGGCCGGCGAGGCGGGCATCACCAGCACCCGCGGCGCCCGCGACCTGGTCGATGCCTTCGACCTCATCGCCGGCACCCGCCTGCGGCACCAGGCCAGGCTGGTGCGCGCCGGGCGCAGGCCCGACAATTTCCTCGACCCCACCGCGCTCTCCGATCTCGAGCGCGGCCACCTGCGCGACGCCTTCGTCGTCGTGCGCACGATGCAGAACGCGCTCGGCCACGGCCGCAGCGCGCCCAGCTAGGAGCCACGGATGCTGTTCGACCTCATCGCCACGATCGCCTCGGGCTTCGCCGCCGCCGGCATCGTGCTCATCCTGAACTTCATCGTCGGCAAGCGCCTGCCCGGGTGGGCGGTGCCCGCCGCCGCCGGTGCCGGCATGCTGGCCTTCGCGATCTGGTCGGAATACTCCTGGGCCTCGCGGGCGATGATGCACATGCCGCCCGAGGTCGAGGTCGCCTCCACCAACCAGGTCCGTGCCTGGTACCGGCCCTGGACCTACGTGGTGCCGCAGGTGAACCGGCTCATCGCGGTGGACCACCGCTTCACCCGCCGCCACGCCGAGCGGCCCGGCGAGGTCATGACCCGGGTGCTGCTGATGGGGCGCTGGGAACCGTCCCGGCAGTTCGGCGTGGTGTTCGACTGCGTCGGCCACCGCCGCGCCGACCTGATCGACCAGGTCGTGCTGTCGGAGGAGGGCGACCTGGTGAACGCGCGCTGGTTCCAGCTCGAGGCCGGCGACCCGGTCATGCGCGCGGTCTGCCGGAACTGAGCGCATGGGCACGCGCGCCATCCTCCGGCGGCTGCTGCGGGGCGTTCTGGCGACGATGGATTCCGCCCACCGGCCACCGCCGGCCTCGCCGCTGCTGCTGGGCGAGGTCGACCTGCTCTCGCAACCGCGCAACGCCGCGGTGGAGGCCATGGCGCTAGACCGCCTGGATGCGGTGGTGTTCGACACCGAGACCACCGGGCTCAACCCGGCGACCGACGCGATCGTGCAGGTGGCCGGCGTCGGGCTGCGCAAGGGGCGACTCGACGGGGCGGAGGTGTTCGATGCGCTGGTCGACCCCGGGCGTCCGATCCCCCCGGCCAATACCCGCATCCACGGCATCGACGACGCCGCGGTCGCCGGGCAGCCGTCGATCGCGCGGGTGGCGGCCGACTTCCACGGCTTCGTCCGCGGCCGCCTGCTGGTGGCGCACAACGCCGCCTTCGACCTCGCCTTCCTGCACCGGGCCCAGGACCGCGCCGGCGTCCGCTTCGACCACCCGGTGATCGACACGGTGCTGCTCTCGGCCCTGGTCTACGGGCCGGGCGCGGGGCACTCGCTCGACGCGCTGTGCGCGCGCCTGGGCATCCTCATCCCGCCGCACGAGCGGCACACCGCGCTGGGCGACACCCGGGCCACGGCCCGGGCCCTGCTGGCCCTGGTGCAGGCGCTGCAGGCGCGCGGCCTGCGCACCCTCGGCGACGTCCACGAGGCGCTGCGGGCGCTGTAGCCGCGCTCAGGGCCCCGGCGGCGGGGCGGCCAGCTCCGACGGGCTGAGGTAACCGTCGCCGTCGCGGTCCATGCGGTGGAAGGTGCGCTCGAGGTTGCGCAGCAGGGCTTCCAGCGTGCGCGGCTGGTTCGGGCGCAGGGTCACGCCCGGGGGCAGCTCGTGGTCCTGCAGGATGCCGTCGCCGTTGCGGTCCATGGCGCGGAAGCCCCGGCTCATGTGCGCCTGGAACTCCGCCAGGCTGATCCGACCGTCGCCGTCGAGGTCGATGCGGTCGAAGTAGGCGCGGCGTTCGTCGCCGGCCGCCGGCCCGGGAAGGGCCGACAGCAGGCAGGCGCCCAGCACGCAGGCGGCCAGGCGCACGCCGGCCTCAGGCGACGCGGGCCGGGGTCAGCGCGTAGCTGCGCAGGCGGGCGGAGAACGCCTCCAGCGCCTGGATGCCCGAGGTCTCCGCTTCCCGCACCCACTCGCGCAGGCGCTGCAGCATGGTCTCGGTGCAGCGCGTCTCCATGATCTCGTTGAGGCGCTTGCGGTACTCGACCACCGTGGACAGGGTCGGGCGGTGGGCGACCAGCGCGTCGAGCTTCTCGCGGCCGGCCTCGTCGAGCCAGCGGCCGCCGTCGAGCAGGCCCTTGCGCAGCCGCCGCGGGATCGCGCGCAGGCTCACGCCAGCGGCGTGCATCTCCTCCTTCAGGGCCGGGATCATCACGCCGCGGTAGTAGTCGGTCATCACCTGGTAGCGGTGGGTCAGCACCGCCTTGAGGGTCTCGGTGTCGGGAATGGTGATGTTCGGCCGCTGGTCCAGCGACGGCGCCACGCGCAGCACCCTGGCCAGGCCGACCGCCTGCAGGCCGCGGATGGCCGCCCAGCCGATGTCGAACTCCCAGCGGCGCAGGGCGAACTTCGCCGAGGACGGGAAGGTGTGGTGGTTGTTGTGCAGTTCCTCGCCACCAATCCACACGCCCCAGGGCGAGAGGTTGGTCGCGGTGTCGGCGGTCTCGAAGTTGCGGTAGCCCCACCAGTGGCCCAGGCCGTTGACCACGCCGGCGGCCCAGACCGGGATCCACAGCATCTGGATCGCCCACAGCGCGATGCCGGCGACGCCGAACAGGGCGAAGTTCACGAACAGCATCAGGGTCGGGCCGACGTTGTTGTGCGGGGTGTAGACGTGGCGCTCCAGCCAGTCGTCCGGGCAGCCGCGGCCGTACTTCTCCATGGTCTGGTCGTTGCGCGAGGCGTCGCGGTAGAGCTCGACCCCGCGCAGGACCACCGTGCCGATGCCGTGGAACTGCGGGCTGTGCGGATCGTCCTCGGTCTCGCAGTGGGCGTGGTGCTTGCGGTGGATCGCGACCCACTCGCGGGTGCGCATGGCCGTGGTCAGCCACACCCAGAAGCGGAAGAAGTGGTTGAGCACGGGGTGGAAGTCCACGCCCCGGTGCGCCTGGCTGCGGTGCAGGTACAGGGTGACCGAGAAGATCGTGAGCTGGGTGACGACCAGCAGGTACAGCGCCATCGCGCCGATGCCCGCACCGGTGATGCCGGTGTCGAGCCAGGAGAGCAGGGTGGACAACATGGGGAACTCCGGGACAATCGCCTTCATCATGCCTGCACAACGGGTCGTCCACCAGCATGGCCGGTCGACCCCGTTCACCTTTGCGAAGCCCGTCACGCATGCCCGAACTGCCCGAAGTCGAGACCACCCGCCGCGGTCTGGCCCCGCACCTGGCCGGACGCCGCGTCACCGGCGTGGTGCTGCGCCGGCCGGACCTGCGCTGGCCCATCCCCCCGGAGGTCGGCGCGCTGCTGCCCGGCAGCACCATCGAGGCGGTGCGCCGGCGGGCGAAGTACCTGCTGCTGGACACCGGCGCGGGCAGTGCGCTGCTGCACCTGGGCATGTCGGGCATGCTCCGGGTGCTGCCGCCGGAGGTCGCGCCGGGGCCGCACGACCACGTCGACATCGGTCTGGATGACGGCCGCGTGGTGCGCTTCACCGACCCGCGCCGCTTCGGCTGCCTGCTGTGGCAGGCGTCCGGGCAGACCCACCCGCTGCTGGCGGGCCTGGGGCCCGAGCCGCTGTCGGCGGATTTCCACGGCGACCACCTGCACCGGCTCGCGCGCAGGCGGCGGGCGCCGGTGAAGACCTTCCTGATGGACCAGTCGGTGGTGGTCGGGGTGGGCAACATCTACGCCGCCGAAAGCCTGTTCCGGGCCGGCATCCATCCGCTGCGGCCGGCCGGCGCGGTCTCGCTGGCGCGCTACCGGCGCCTGGCCGAAGCGGTGCGCGGGATCCTGGGCCACGCCATCGAGCGCGGCGGGACCACGCTGCGCGACTTCCTCTCGCCCGACGGCGCCCCGGGCTACTTCGAGCAGGAGCTGTGGGTCTACGGCCGCGAGGGCGGGGACTGCCGGCACTGCGGCCGGACCCTGAAGTCGGCCCGGATCGGGCAGCGCGCCAGCGTCTGGTGCCCGGCCTGCCAGCGCTAGGGGCCTGCACGCCGGCGGGCCGCAGCGTACTATCAGCGCTCGGTTCCACTGGAGGGGAGGCCATGGACGACCACGACGCGCGCGAGGGCGCCGACAACGGACAGATCACCCGATGGCTTTCGGCCGCACGCGAGGGAGACCGCGGCGCGCTCGACCAGGTGCTGGCCACGCTCTACCGCGAGCTGCACCAGATGGCGCGACGCCAGCTCGGCGGTCAGCGCGGCCACACGCTCGACGCCACCGCGCTGGTGCACGAGGCCTACATGAAGCTGGCCGGCCGCTCCGAGGCGCAGTTCGACGACCGCGCCCACTTCTTCGCCTACGCCGCCTCGGCGATGCGCAGCGTGGTGGTCGACCACGCGCGCCAGCGTATGGCGCAGAAGCGCGGCGGCGACCTGCACCGGGTCACCGAACTGCCCGAGGACGCCGGCAGCACGATCCGTCTCGACGACGACATGCTGGCGCTCGACGACGCGCTCAACCGCCTGGCCAGCGTCGACGAGCGGCTGGCGAAGGTGGTCGAGATGCGCTACTTCGGCGGCCTGTCGGAGGCGGAGATCGCCGCGGCGATGGACCGCTCCGAGCGCAGCATCCGCCGCGACTGGCAGAAGGCGCGGATGTTCCTGCTCGCCTCGCTCAAGGAGCGCTGAGGGCGCGCCCGATGACGCCGGAGGAATGGCTCCAGCTGTCCCCGATGCTCGACGAACTCGTCGAGCTCGATCCCCAGGACGCGGAGCGGCGGCTGGTCGAGATCGCCCGCGAGCACCCCGACCAGGCCGAGGAGCTGCGGCGCCTGCTGGCGCTGGAGCAGGCCACGCCGGACTTCCTTGCCCGACCGGTGGTCGAGGCGCTGGCCGAGGTGCCCTGCGAGGGCGACAGCATCGGGCCCTACCGGCTGGAGCGGCTGGTCGGCGAGGGCGGCATGGGCCAGGTCTGGCAGGCCTCGCGCGCCGACGGCCTGTACGAACGCCGGGTGGCCCTGAAGCTGCTGCGGCCGGGCTTCGCCGACCCCAACCTGCGTTCGCGCTTCCACCGCGAGCGGCAGATCCTCGCCCGGCTGGGGCATGCCAACATCGCGCGCCTGCTCGACGCCGGCACCACCGAGGACGGCCGCCCCTACCTGGCCATCGAGTTCATCAACGGCGAGCCCATCACCGAGTACGCGCAGCGCCTGGGCCTGGGCATGCAGGCGCGGCTGCAGCTGTTCGTCCAGGTCTGCGGCGCGGTCAGCCACGCCCATGCCAACCTGGTGGTGCACCGCGACCTCAAGCCCACCAACATCATGGTGACGCCGGCCGGCGACGTGCGCCTGCTCGACTTCGGCATCGCCAAGCTGCTCGACACCCGCCGCGACGAGAGCACGCAGATCACGCGTGCGGAGAGCCGTCCGTTCACCCTGCACTACGCCGCGCCGGAGCAGATCCGCGGCGAGCCGATCACCACCATGACCGACGTCTACGCGCTGGGCGTGGTGCTCTACGAGCTGCTGACCGGCCAGCGCCCCTACACGCTCAAGCGCGACAGCGAGGCGGGCTGGGAAGAGGCGATCCTGGAATGCGAGCCGCTGCGGCCGTCGCTGGCCGCCGGGCGCAACCGCGACACCGGCCCCGGCGACCGTCGCCTGGCCCGGCAGCTGGCCGGCGACCTCGACAACATCATCCTCAAGGCCCTGCGCAAGGCGCCCGAGCAGCGCTATCCGTCCGCGGAGGCGCTGTGCCAGGACCTCATCCGGCACCTCGACGGCCGGCCGGTGCTGGCGCGGGCACAGAGCCCGCACTACCGGCTCGGGAAGTTCGTCATGCGCCATGCCTTCGCGCTGGGCGCCACGGTGCTGGTGGCCGGGCTGCTGGTGCTGGGGCTGGGCGCGGTGCACTGGCAGTCCAGCCAGGCGCTGGCCGAGGCGCGACGGGCGCAGGCGATGCAGGATTTCGTGATCGCCCTGTTCGAGGGCAGCGGCCGCGACCGCAGCGCCGGCAGCGTCGACCTGCGGCGCCTGCTCGACGACGGGGTGCGCCGGGCCGACCACGAGCTGGGCGGCCAGCCCGAGGCCCGCGCCGAGCTGCTGGGCCTCATCGCCCGCCTGCACAACAGCCTGGGCAACCACGGCGACGCCCTGTCCGTGCTGGACCGCCAGCGCATCGTCATCGACAGCCTCGGCGATCAGGCCGCGCCCTCGCTGCGCCTGGGTGGCCTGGTGCAGGTGGCCAGGGCCCAGCGTGCCGACGGCCAGCTGCGGGCCTGCGTCGAGGGGATCGACGCGGCCCTGGCCGCGGTCGGCTCGCGTGGCGGCCGTGAAACCGTCCTGCTGTCGGACCTGCATGCGCAGCGTGGACGATGCCTGGAGGGCCTGGGCGAATCCGCCGAGGCCGAGCGCGCCTTCCAGCAGGCACTGGCGATGCGCCGGGGCCGAGCGGTCGAGGAGGCCGAGAGCCTGGTCGACCTGGCCCGCGTCGACGCCCGCGCGGGTCGGCCGGCGTCTGCCCAGGATCGCCTGCAGCGGGCCATCCAGCTGCTGCGCGGGGCCGGCGCCGAGCGCACGGCCCTGAGCACGCGGGTGTGGCTGCAGCTGTCCCAGGTCAACCTGCAGATGGGCAACCTGCCCATGGCCGAGGGCGACGGGCGCCAGGCGCTGGAGGACGCGCTGCTGAACTTCGGCGCGCTGCACCCCTCGACCCTGGAGGTGCAGCGGCAGCTGGGACTGGTCGCGCTGGCGCTGGGCGACACAGCGCACGCGCGGCGGCTGGCCGAGCTCTCGATCCGCGAGTTGACCTCGCGCTATGGCGAGCGCCGCGTCGAGCTGGCCGACAGCCACCTGCTGCTGGCCCGCGTGGCGCTCGACGAGGGTCGGCTGGGCGAGGCCGCCGACGCGTTGCAGCGGGTGTCCTCGGGCCTGGCCGGCGAGGCCGGCAGCCTGCTGCGGCCGCAGGCGCAGGTGGTCCAGGCCAGGTTGCTCAAGGAGCGCCGCGAACTCAGGCGCGCGCAGTTCATGATCGAGGCCGCCATCAACGAGATGCAGGCCAGCCACAGCCACCGGCACCCGATGCTGATCGATGGCCGTCGCCTGCGTGGCGAGATCCTCGCCGGCCTGGGCGACCACGACGGCGCCGAGCGCGAGTTCCAGGCCATCCTGGCCGGGCTGGATGCGGGTCTTGCGCAGCACCCGGCGACCGGCCAGGTGCAGCTTTCGGCCTTGCGCCTGCGCGCCGAGCGCGGGGACATCGATGGTGCCCTGCGTGCGCTTCCCGAACTCCGGCAGGCCTTCGACGACGAGCAGCCGGGGCTGTCTCCGATGCACTGGCACCTGGGCGTGTTCGATGCGGAGCTGCACTGCGGCGCCGGGCGCACGGACGAGGGCGACGCGCTGCTCGACCGCCTGGCCGCCGGGCTGGAGCAGGCCGAGGCCTCCGGCGGCCGGGGCGGCTGGCGCGCCCTGATCGAGCGCTCGCGTCGACGCTGCGAGTCGCTGGGCGGCGGGCGCAGTTTCCTGGTGGGTCGCTAGGGGTCGTCGGCGTCGCGCAGCGGCAGCCCGGGCTGCTGCGGCTGGATCGAGCCCTCGCCGGCCATGATCCGCTTGTATTCGCCGCGGCTCACCGACACGTAGCGTTCATTGCCGCCGATCTGCACCTGCGGGCCAGCGGTGACCGCATGGCCGTGCTCGTCGACCCGCACCACCATCGTGGCCTTGCGTCCGGTGTGGCAGATCGTCTTGATCTCCTGCAGCGAGTCCGCCCAGGCGAGCAGGTACTGGCTGCCCTCGAACAGTTCGCCGCGGAAGTCGGTGCGCAGTCCATAGGCCAGCACCGGGACACCGAGCCGGTCGACGACCTCGCCCAGCGCCCAGACCTGGGCCCTGGACAGGAACTGCGCCTCGTCGACCAGCACGCAGTGCAGGTGGCCGTGCCCGTCCACGTCGCGCCGCACCCGGTCGAAGAGGTCGGCGTCGCGGTCGAAGGCCACGCCCTCGGCGCGCAGGCCGATCCGCGAGGCGACCACGCCGACGCCGGCGCGGTCGTCCAGCCGCGGGGTGAGGATCAGCGTGCGCATCCCGCGTTCGCGGTAGTTGTGCGCGCTCTGCAGCAGGACCGTGGTCTTTCCGGCGTTCATCGCCGAGTAGTAGAAGTAGAGCTTGGCCATGCCGGCTCGTGCGGGTGGGCGGCCGGCGATTGTAGCCGACCGCCCCGGCCGCTTCGGTGTCAGTCGCGCCGCGCCTCGTCCTCGTCGACCCGGCGCAGCGGCAGCACGTCGACCCGGCCGCGCAACGGCGCCTGCCAGATCTCGTCCTGCCAGGCCCAGTAGGCTTCCGGTCGCCAGAACCGGTCGGCGTAGTACTGGTCGCCGGTGACCGTGATCGGCAGGCCGTTGGGGCCGGCCATGGTGATCTGCAGCGCACCCCGGAAACCGACGCGGCTGCCGGTCATCTGCCGCCGGCCGCGGCGCAGCTGGCCTTCCAGCCGGGGTTTGGCGACCGTGTCCTGGTAGCGTTCGAACAGCGGCAGGCCGAGCTCCAGCGCGCGTTCGCGCTGCGCGGCGTCGAGCAGCGACCAGTAGTGCTCGCGCAGGGCCACGAAGGCCGGATAGCCGCGCTCGGCCGCCAGGTCCATCCAGGCGTAGGCGCGGGCGGGGTCCGGGGCCGTGCCGATGCCCTTGAGGTACATCTCCGCGACCATGGCCTGGGAGGCCTTGTCGGCGTAGTGCGCGGCACGCTTGAAGTAGGTCAGCGCGTCGTTCTCGAAGCCGTCGTCGTAGGCCTTCATGCCGAGGTTGCGGAAGCGGATGTCGGGATGGAAGTACAGGAAGCCGGCGCTCTGGATCACGGCCTCCTCGGTGGAGGTCACGCCGGTCGGTCGCGGCGCGTCGGCCTGTCGGGCCGCGGCCCGCCGCTGCCAGCGGCTGCCGCCACGCTCGCTGCGCGGCGCGGTGCCGGCTTCCGGCGTCCCGCCGGTGTGGGCCGGGTCGGTGCCGGCCGTGGGCTGCGCCGGCAGCGGGGCGGCCAGGGCCAGGACGAACAGGCCTGCGGACAGGTGAACTGGAAGGCGTGCCATCACGGATCCTCCGGTGTGGACGGGGGGCGCGTGCGCGCACCACCCGCCGGCCGCGTCCGCGGCCGGGTGAGTGTCGGGGGGAAAGGGGGGGCTCCCGAGGCCGGGAGCGGTGCCGGCCGACCGCGGGGGTCGGCGCGGCACGGGGGCGTGGGGCTCAGTCGCGGTCGTCGACGCCCCGGATGGGCAGCACGTCGACCCGGCCCGGCAGCGGCGCCTGCCAGACCTCGTCCTGCCATGCCCAGTAGGCGCGGGGCTCCCAGAAGCGCTCGGAGTAGTACTCGTCTCCGGTGACGGTGATCGGCAGACCGTCGGGACCGGCCATCTCGATCTTCATCGGGCCGCGGAAGCCCAGCCGGCTGCCGACGGCCTGGCGCTTGCCGCGGCGCATCCGTGCCTCGAGCCGGGGCTTGGCCACCTCGTCCTCGAACTCCGCGTAGATGTCGCGGCCGACCGCCAGGGCGCGTTCGCGCTGCGCGGCATCCAGCTGGGCCCAGTAGTGCTCGCGCAGGGCGACGAAGCCGGGGTAGCCGCGCTCGGCGGCGAGGTCCATCCAGGCATAGGCCTTGGCCGGGTCGCGGGCGACACCGATGCCCTTGAAGTGCATCTCGGCCAGCATGGCCTGGGAGGCCTTGTCGGCGAACCGGGCGGCGCGCCGGAAGTACATCGCGGCATCTTCGAGGTAGCCGTCCTCGAAGGCCCGGAAGCCCAGGCCGCGGAAGCGCATGTCGGGGTGGTAGTGGAGGAAGCCGCCGCTTGCGAGGACCGCGCCGTCGTAGACGTTGACCTCGCTTCGCGGGGCCGGGTCGGTGGACGCATGCACGGTTGCCACCAGCGGCGCGGCCGCCAGCAGGACGACGAGCGCGGGTCGAAGCATCAGGGGTCGGATTGGCTTGGCCATCTTGGCTCCTTGGTTTCCGGTCCGTGAGGACGTGTGGGTATCCTATGAAACGGCTTGGATGCACCGGTGAAGGCCGGTGCCGGGAAGCCCGTCCACCGACCTTGCCGGGCAGCGGCAGCGCGCCGTGCGCGGGGTCGTGGTTCATACTGTTGGACGCCCTCGACGGGCGAACCGTCACACCAGGACTCCCATGCACGGACTCAACGCGCCGCAGCGCGAAGCGGTGCTCCACTGCGACACGCCCCTGCTGGTGCTGGCCGGTGCCGGCAGCGGCAAGACCCGCGTGATCACCGAGAAGATCGCCCACCTGGTGCGCAGCGGCCGTTACGCCGCGCGCCACGTCGCCGCGATCACCTTCACCAACAAGGCCGCGCGCGAGATGCGCGAGCGCGTCGGCCGCCTGCTGCGCGGCCCCGACGGCGAGGGGCTGACGGTGTCGACCTTCCATTCGCTGGGCCTGCGCTTCCTGCAGATCGAGCACGAGCGCGCCGGCCTGCGCCGCGGCTTCAGCATCTTCGACAGTGACGACCAGGCCGGGCTGGTGCGCGACCTGCTGCCGCGCGGCAGCAAGCCCGACGCGGTCGAGGCGATGCGGCAGCTGGTCTCGCGGGCCAAGAACGAGGCGCTGACACCCGAGCAGGCCGCAGCGCTGGCCACCAGCACCCGCGAGCGCGAGGCCGCCGAGGTCTACGCCGCCTACCAGGAGCGGCTGACCGCCTTCAACGCGGTCGACTTCGACGACCTCATCCGCCTGCCTCTTGCGCTTCTGGAGGCCGATCCGGACCTGGCCGCGGGCTGGCGCGAGCGCATCCGCTACCTGCTGGTCGACGAATGCCAGGACACCAACGGCGCGCAGTACCGCCTGCTGCGGCAGCTGGCCGGTGACCGCGGGGCGATGACCTGCGTGGGCGACGACGACCAGTCGATCTACGCCTGGCGCGGGGCCCGGCCGGAAAACCTCGATCAGATGGCGCGCGACTACCCGGACCTGCACATCATCAAGCTGGAGCAGAACTACCGCTGCAGCCGGCGCATCCTCTCCGCGGCCAACACGCTCATCGCCAACAACCCCCACGCCCACCTCAAGACGCTGTGGAGCGAGCTCGAGGAAGGCACGCCGATCCGCGTGTGGGCCTGCCGCAACGCCGAGCACGAGGCCGAGCGCGTGGCCGGAGAGATCGCCTTCCGCCACCAGGCCGAAGAGGTGCCCTGGCGCGACTTCGCCATCCTCTTCCGCGGCAACCACCAGTCGCGTCCGCTGGAGAAGGCGCTGCAGCAGCAGCGTGTGCCCTACCACCTCACCGGCGGCACCGCCTTCCTGGACCGTGGCGAGGTCAAGGACGCGCTGGCCTGGCTGCGGGTGCTGGCCAACCCCGACGACGACGCCGCCTTCCTGCGCGCCATCGCCGCGCCCAGGCGCGAGGTAGGCGCCACCTCGCTGGCGAAGCTCGCCGGCATGGCCCGGCACGCCGGCCTGCCGCTGTCGCGGGCCGCGGATTCGGTGACCCTGGTCCGGCAGCTGACCCCGCGCGCGGCGGCCGGCCTGGGCGAGTTCGCCCGCATCCTCAAGGGGCTGCGCGAGGCCGCGCGACGGATGCCGCCACCGGACCTGGTCCGGCACCTGGTGGAGGTGTCGGGCATGGCCGCGGCCCTGCGCGCGCAGTGCAGGGACGAGGCGTCCTTCCAGCGCCGGCGCGCCAACCTCGACGAGCTCGCCGACTGGTTCAGCGACGAAGGCGGCGCCCCGCTGGGGCCCGGCGAACTGGCCGCGCAGCTGGCGCTGCTGACCCACGCCGACCGCGGCGAGCCCGGCGAGGCGGTCCGGCTGATGAGCCTCCACGCCTCCAAGGGCCTGGAGTTCCGCTACGTCTTCATCGTCGGCGTGGAGGACGGCAACCTGCCGCACGAGGCCAGCCTGGAGGAGGGCCAGCTGGAGGAGGAGCGGCGGCTGATGTACGTGGGCATCACCCGCGCGCAGAAGGGCCTGTGGTTGTCGCACTCCGCCGAGGTGCGGCGCTGGGGCCAGACCGCCTCGCTGTCGCCCAGCCGCTTCATCGACGAACTGCCGGCCGAGGCCCTGCACCGCGACGGCGCCGACCCCGAGCGCGACGAGGCGCACCGTCACGAGCGCACCAGGGCGCAGTTCGCCTCCATCGCGGCCCTGCTCGGGGACTGATCGGCTAGAATCGTGACGTTTTTGTTGCAGGACGCACGATGACCGCACGATTGCCGATCGCCCTCGCCCTGGCCGCCGCCCTGGTGGCCTGCGCCGGCGCCCCGCGCGCCGATGCGCCGGCGGTGCCCGCCGACGACAACCTCAATGCCGTGCTGTGGATCCAGCACGCCCAGGAGTACGCGCTCTCGACCCTGACGGTGTTCAACGCCGCCGGGCGGCTGCTGGAGCCGGCGCTGGCCGACGGGGACTGGGATGCGATCGACCCGGCCGAGCGCCGCCGCCCCGCACGGGGCCTGCCGCCGGCGATCATCGTCGACATCGACGAGACCATCCTCGACAACAGCGACTACCAGGCCGGCCTGATCCTGCAGGGCCTGGAGTACGACCCGGCGACCTGGGCCGACTGGGTCGAGGAGGCGCGCGCGCGGCCGGTGCCCGGCGCGGTGGCGTTCCTGCAGCGCGCCGATGCGCTGGGCGTGACCGTCTACTACATCACCAACCGCGAGCACCGGCAGGAGGCCGCCACGCTGCGCAACCTGCGCGAGGCCGGCTTCCCGGTGCGCGAGGGCGCGCCGGTGCACCTGGGGCTGGGCATGGACATCGACGGCTGCACCGACGAGGGCCAGAACAAGGTCTGCCGGCGCCAGTGGGTGGCCGACCGCCATCGCGTGCTGATGCAGTTCGGCGACCAGCTCAGCGACTTCACCGGCATCGGCGACAACGCACCGGCCACCCGCGAGGCCGCCGCCGCCGTGGCCGGCGACTGGTTCGGCGAGCGCTGGTTCATGCTGCCCAACCCGACCTACGGCTACTGGGAGGGCGCGCTGTTCGGCGACCGGTGGGCGCTGCCCCCGGAGCAGCGCCGCGCGATCAAGCGCCGGGCCCTGCGCACCGACTGAACCGGCGCAGCGCAAGCCGCTACAATCGCTTGTCCGACGCCGGGGCGGCCACTACAGTGGCGGCGCCCGCCACCGATCCTGACTGGGAGATCCCCGATGAAGACCGTGCATTCCCTGGCCGCCGCCGGCCTGTTCGCGCTGGCCCTGGTGGGCTGCAAGCGCGAGGCCGAGACCCCGGTGGCCGCCGACACCCCGGCCGCGGCCGTCGAACAGCTGGTCCAGGCTCTGCGCGAGGACGACCTGCTGCGCTTCTCGCAGCTCTCGGTCCCGCCGGAGCTGCACCGCCAGACCGCCGAGCAGTGGGCGCTGCTGAGCCAGGAGCTCGAGGCCGAGGCCGGCGAGGACGAGCAGTTCGACCAGATGATGCAGACCCTGACCGCGCCCGGTGCCGAGGACCAGCTCTACGCCCAGCTCGAGCCGATGCTCGACCAGTTCGACGCCGAGTTCGCCGCGCAGCTGCCGCTGGCCGTGGCCATGGGCAGCGCCTTCGCCAACCAGGCCATCCAGGCCAACGAGACCATGACCCCGGCCCAGAAGCAGCACGCCACCGAGGTGCTGGGTGCGGTCGCGGGCTGGATCGGCACCGCCCCGCTGGGCGACCGGGCCAAGGCCCGCGAGGCGATCGGCGTGCTGACCGACACCGCGCGCCGCTTCGACGTGGACTCCGCCGCGGAGCTGCGCACGATCGGCTACGAGCCGATGCTCGAGCGCATGTCGGTGGTCTCGGAGGGCTCCAAGCGCTTCTTCGCCGTCTACGGCCTGGACATCAACCAGTCGCTGGACTCCGTGCGCACCTCGGTGGGCAGCGAGGACGGCGATTCGGCCGTGGTCCGCGTCCAGTACGAGCTGCTGGGCTCCCCGGTCGCCTTCGACATGGCCATGCAGCGCATCGACGGTGGCTGGTACAGCACCGACCTGGTCGAGAACGCCCGCCAGGCGCTGGAGGAGGCGCCGGAGGAGGGGGCGTACGAGGACGCGGACCTGCACCACGACGCCTACGACGACGCGGAATGACGCGGCCGGGTCGCCCCGCCTCGGGCGACCGACTCCGATGAACGACCAGCGACGACAACAGGCAACGGGCCGGCGCCCCCTGTGGGCGCGCCTGCTCGGCGCCCTGCTGGCCCCGTGGATCGCCCTGCGCAAGGAACCCGCCGCCCCCGAGGAGCTGGTCCCGGAGGGCCGCACGGTGTGCTACGTGCTCGAGCGCTACGGCGTCTCGAATACGCTCATCCTCGACCGCGCCTGCCGCGAGGCCGGCCTGCCCTCGCCGCTGGCGCCGGTGCCCGGCGTGCCGCTGGAGCGCAACCGTGCCTACGTGGCGATGTCGCGCCGGCGCAGCATGCGCCCCGGCCGCCCGCGCAGCCGCACCCATTCCGAGGGCCTGGCACAGCTGCTCGCCGCCCACCGCGACAACCCCGATCTCGACGTCCTGCTGGTCCCGGTGTCGATCTTCGTGGGCCGCGCCCCGGACCGCCAGACCGGCTGGTTCCAGGTCCTGTTTTCCGAGAACTGGGCCCTGGTCGGCCGCTTCCGCCGGCTGCTGGCGATCCTGCTCAACGGCCGCAACACCATCGTGCGCTTCTCCCAGCCCACGCCGGTGCGCGAGATCCTCGCCGAGGGCCTCGACGACGAGCGTGCCGTGCGCAAGCTCGGCCGGGTGCTGCGCGCGCACTTCCGCCGCATCCGAACCGCGGTCATCGGCCCCGACCTCTCGCACCGCCGCCTGCTGGTCGACCGCGTGCTCGACGCCGAGCCGGTGCGCAAGGCCATCGCCGACCAGGCGCGTCGCGACGGCGGCACCTATGCCGACGCCTGGCGCAAGGCCCACGGCATGGCCTGGGAGATCGCCGCGGACTACTCCCACCCGGTGGTGCGCTCGGCCAGCTTCCTGCTGACCCCGTTCTGGAACCGCGTCTACGACGGCGTCACCGTCCACCACCTCGACCGTCTCAAGCAGGCCGCGCCCGGCCACGAGGTGGTCTACGTGCCCTGCCACCGCAGCCACATCGACTACCTGCTGCTGAGCTTCCTGCTGTACCAGCACGGCATCGTGCCGCCGCACATCGTCGCCGGCATCAACCTCAACATGCCGGTGATCGGGCCGCTGCTGCGCCGCGGCGGCGCCTTCTTCATCCGCCGCTCGATCCGCGGCAGCCAGCTGTACTCGGTGGTGCTGGGCGAGTACGTCTCCCAGCTCATCGGCGAGGGCTTCTCGATCGAGTACTTCGTCGAGGGCGGGCGCTCGCGCACCGGCCGCCTGCTGCAGCCCAAGGGCGGCATGGTGGCGATGACGGTGAAGGGCTACCTGCGCCAGCCCCGGCGCCCGGTGCTGTTCCAGCCGGTCTACATCGGCTACGAGAAGGTGATGGAGGCGGAGAGCTACCGCGACGAGCTCAGCGGGCGGCCCAAGCAGAAGGAGACCATCTGGGCCCTGCTCAAGGGCGTGGCCGGCATCCTGCGCCGGCACTACGGCAAGGTGGTGGTGAACTTCGGCGAGCCGGTGCTGCTCGACGACATGCTCGACCGCCACGTGCCCGACTGGCGGTCGCAGTCGCTGGGCGGCGACGAGAAGCCGGCCTGGCTGGGCGAGCTGGTCGACGCCACCGCGCGCGAGGTGATGGTCAACATCAACCGGGCCGCCGACGTCAGCCCGGTGAACCTGCTGGCGCTGTCGCTGCTGTCCACCCCCAAGCACGCCATGGGCGAGGCCGACCTGCTTTCCCAGCTCACGCTCTCGCGCAAGCTGCTGGCGAAGCTGCCGTACTCCGACCGGGTCACGGTCACCCCGCTGCGACCGGAGCAGATCATCGCCTACGGCGAGGAGATCGGGGTCCTGACCCGCACCCGGCACCCGATGGGCGACGTGCTCTCGATCGCGCCGGAGACCGCGGTGCTGCAGGCCTACTACCGCAACAACAGCCTGCACCTGTTCGCCGCCGCCGCCTGGGTGGCCTGCTGCTTCCAGAACAACCGCCGCATGAGCCGCGCCGGCGTGCTGCGCCTGGGCCGCGCCCTGTACCCGTTCATCCGCGAGGAGCTGTTCCTGCCCTGGGACGAGGACGGCTTCGAGCAGCGCCTGGAGGCCACCATCGAGCTGTTCGTCGAGGAGGGCCTGCTGCAGTTCGCCAGCGCCGACGACGGCGGCATCCTGGCCCGCGGCCCGGGCCAGACCGACGAGGTCTTCCGCCTGCGCGCCATCGCCCACAGCCTGCAGCAGGCCTTCGAGCGCTACTTCATCGCCATCGCCATCCTGGTCAAGAACGGTCCCGGCGTGCTGTCCGCCGGCGAGCTGGAGAGCCTGTGCCACCAGACCGCCCAGCGGCTGAGCCTGCTCTACGCCCCGGCCGCCCCGGAGTTCTTCGACCGCAGCCTGTTCCGCGCCTTCATCCAGAAGCTGCGCGAGATGGAGCTGGTCTGGCTGGGCCCGGAGTCGCGCCTGGTCTTCGACGAGCGCCTGGGCACCTGGGCCACCGACGCGAAGGTCGTGCTGGGCCGCGAACTGCGGCACACGATCATGACGATGTCGCCGGAGCGGCGGCCGGAAGCGGTGGAAGCAGGGAACGGGTGAAGGGGAGTGGGAAAAGGGAGTCGGTTGCCGCGAGGCGTCGGGCTGGCCCACCCGTTTCCCACTCCCGTTAACCCGTTCCCGCTTCACGCATCGAGATCCGGAATCAACCGGCTCTCCAGCCTCGCCACGCAGTCCTTGATCGCCAGCTTGCGCTTCTTCAGCCGCCGGACCTGGAGCTGGTCGGCCATGGGGTCGGCGGCGAGGCGGGCGATGGCGGCGTCGAGGTCGCGGTGCTCCAGGCGCAGTTCGGCCAGCCTGCGGACGGTCTCGGCGTGGTTCGGGGGCTGCTGCATCGGGGTCCTCCGTGAATGCGCAGCATACCGCGGCAGGGGCGGGTTCGGCCCGGGTCGGCGGGGCCGGTACAATGGCCGGCCGTGCCCGTGAACGCCCGCCCATGACGGCCCCCGCCCCGACCGCACCCACCGCCGCCCCCGAGGACGCCGCCGAGCTGGCGCGGCTGGGACGCAGCCTGCGACACCAGGTCGGCCGGGCGATCGCCGACTACCGGATGATCGAGGACGGCGACCGGGTCATGGTCTGCCTCTCCGGGGGCAAGGACAGCTACACCCTGCTCGACGTGCTGCTGGAGCTGCAGCGCCGGGCGCCGGTGCGCTTCGAACTCGTGGCGGTCAACCTCGACCAGAAGCAGCCCGGCTTTCCGGCGCACGTGCTGCCGGAGTACCTGTCCTCGCGCGGCGTCGACTTCGAGATCCTGGAGCAGGACACCTACTCGGTGGTGACCTCGGTGCTGCCCGAGGGCAAGACGATGTGCTCGCTGTGCTCGCGGCTGCGGCGCGGGGCGCTGTACGGCCACGCCGCCCGGCGCGGCTTCACCAAGATCGCCCTGGGCCACCACCGCGACGACATGGTGGCCACCTTCATGCTCAACCTCTTCCACCACGCCCGGCTTTCGGCGATGCCGCCGAAGCTGCTCAGCGACGACGGCCGCCACGTGGTCATCCGCCCGCTGGCCTACAGCCGCGAGCGCGACATCGCCGCCTACGCCGGCCTGCGCGGCTTCCCGATCATCCCCTGCAACCTCTGCGGCTCGCAGGAGAACCTGCAGCGCAAGTCGGTGGAGCGGATGCTGCGCGACTGGGACGCGATGGTGCCCGGGCGGGTCGACCAGATCGCCCGCGCGCTGGCCGACGTGCGGCCCTCGCAGCTGGCCGACCCGAAGCTGTTCGACTTCGCCGGCCTGCTGGCCCACCCCGAGGGCCTGCCCGGCGCACCGCCCCCGGGCAGCGACATCGGTCCGCCGCTCAGCCGCTGACCCCGCCCCACGCCTCCAGGGCCCGCCCGCCGGGCCCGTCCACACCTGCCAACGGAATCCCGCATGTTCTTCAAGAATCTGACCTTCTTCCGCTTTCCCGCCAGCATGGCCGGCGACCTCGCCGCGCTCGAGGAGCGCCTGGAGGAGTGCCGCCTGAAGCCGGTCGGGCCGCTGGAGATGGGCAGCCGTGGTTTCGTGGCGCCGATGGGCCGCGAGGCCCGGGCGCTGGTGCACGGCGTCGGCGACTGCCGCTGGATCACCCTGGGTGGCGAGGACAAGATCCTGCCCGCGGCCGTGGTCAACGACGTGCTGGCGCGCAAGGTCGCCGAGATCGAGGAGGCCGACGGCAGCACCCTGGGCGGCCGGGCGCGCAAGCGCCTGAAGGACGAGATCCTGCACGACCTGCTGCCGCGCGCCTTCGTGCGGCCGGTGCGCACCGACGCCAGCCTCGACCTCGAGCACGGCTTCATCGCCGTGGACAGCTCCAGCCGCAAGTCCGCCGAGAACCTGGTCTCCGAGGTCCGCCACGCGCTGGGCAGCTTCCCGGCGCTGCCGCTCAACGCCGAGGTCGCCCCGCGCAGCGTGCTCACCGGCTGGCTGGCCGGCGAGCCGCTGCCCGAGGGCCTTGAGCTGGGCGACGAGTGCGAGCTCAAGGACGGCGCGGACAAGGGGGCGGTGGTGAAGTGCCAGCGCCAGGAGCTCGACGCCGACGAGGTCGCCAAGCACCTGGAGGCCGGCAAGCAGTGCACGAAGCTGGCCCTGGTGCTCGAGGAGCAGATCAGCTTCGTCATCGGCGAGGACCTGATCGTGCGCAAGCTGAAGTTCCTCGACGGCGCGGTCGAGACCCTGGAGTCCACCGAGCGCGACTCGATCCAGGCCGAGATGGACGCCCGCTACGCGCTGATGTCCGCCGAGCTCAAGCGCCTGTTCCTGTTGCTCGAGCGCGCCTTCAAGCTCAGCCGGCCCGAGTCGGCCTGAGCCGCTTCCCGCCGCGGCCGGCTTGCGGCAGGCTGTGGCGATGTTCGGCCTCAAGACCACGCCCCGGCGCGTCGAGCGCGAGCGCTTCGGCTTCCGGCTCGACGACGGCCGCGAGGTCGAGGTCGAGCAGGTCCGCGACCCGCGCGCCCGGCGCCTGCGCCTGAGCGTCAGCGAGGGCCGGGTTCGGCTGGTGCTGCCCCACCGCGGTTCGGTCGCCGAGGCCCGGCGCTTCCTCGACGCCCACGGCGGCTGGCTGGCGATCCAGCTGGCCGAGCAGGCCGCGGCGGCCGGGCCCCGGCCCGGGCCGCTGGTGCCCGGTGAGACCACGCAGCTGCCGTTGCGGGGCGAGTCGCTGCCGCTGGCCTGGTCCGAGGGCCGCTTCACCCGGGTCGGCCTCGACGCCCACGGCGTCGCGATCCAGGTCGGCGCGCGCGCGGGCCCGCAGGCGGTCGCACGCGCGCTGCGCGACTTCTACGAGGCCCAGGCCCGCACCGACGTCGGCCGCTGGCTGCCGCCCCACCTGCCCGGCCTGCCGCGTCCGCCGCGCGCGATCCGCTTCAAGCAGGTGCGCTCGATCTGGGGTTCGCTGAGCCCCGCCGGCGACCTGTCGCTGGACCTGTCCCTGGTCCTGGCCCGGCCCGCCGCCTTCGAGTACGTCCTGGTCCACGAGCTGTGCCACCTGATCGAGCACAACCACTCGCGCCGTTTCTGGCGCGAGGTCGAGCGCCGCTTCCCGGCGTGGCGGGCGGAGCGCGACTGGCTGATGGGCGAGGGGGCGGGGGTGAAGGGGCGGTTGGCGGGACTGTTGGGGGCGGGAAAGGGGTGAAGGCGGGAAAGGGGTGAAGGGGAGTGGGAAACGGGAGGGTGAAGCGAGGAGTGAGTGGGTGGAGCGGGGAGTGAGGAGTGAGTGGGGTGGGGCTCAGCGGCGGACGGAGGTTTCGCGCAGGAAGGGGGTGATCGCGGCGGCCACGGGTTCGGGGGTCTCCATGTGCAGGTGGTGGCCGCCGGGGAGGACGGTGCAGGTGGCGTCGACCAGGCAGGCCAGGCGGGATTCGCGCTGGTGGGCCGGGAAGTAGGGGGGGCTGGTGGCGGCGGCGACGACGTGGACCGGGCAGGCGACCGCGCGCAGCCAGGCCTCGACGGTGGGCTCTTCCACGCGGATGGCGGTGGGCAGGGTCAGGCGGCGGTCGGAACGCCAGGCGAAGCCGCCCTCGACCGGGGCGATGCCGCGTTCCACCAGCAGCCGGGCGGCGGCCTGCGAGAGGGCGTTGGCCTGCATCCGGGCGCGCACGGCGGTGGCCAGGTCGGGGAAGGTGCGCAGGCTCTCGCGCGGCGGCCGGCGGCGGGCCTGCACCGCCTCGCGCAGGCGGGCCGGGGCGTCGGCGGCGCGGCCCGACAGCGGGCCGGCGGCCTCGACCAGGGCCAGTCGCGCGACCCGCTCCGGGGCGGCGACGGCGGTCATCAGGCAGGCCGCGCCCCCCAGCGAGTGCCCGAGCAGGGCGGCGCGGTTCCAGCCCAGCGCATCGAGCACGGCCAGCAGGTCCAGCACCCAGTCGGGCAGCAGGTAGTCGCCGGGGCCTTCGCGGTGGGCGGAGTGGCCGTGGCCGGGCAGGTCGACGGCGACCACGTCCAGTCCTTCGAGCAGCGGCATCATCGGGAGGAAGCTGGCCGCGTTGTCCAGCCAGCCGTGCACGGCCAGCACCGGCACGCCGCCGGTCGGGCCGTGGCGCAGGCCCGCGATCACACCGCGCGTGGTCTCCAGGCGCAGCTCGCGCATCAGTCCAGCCAGTCGCCGGCGTGGCGACGCAGCACCCCGGCCAGCACCCGGGCGTGGTCGGGGCTGTGGTTGAGGGCCGGGATGTAGCGCAGCTCGCCACCGCCGGCGTGCTGGAACACCTCGGCGTTCTCCTCCTCGATCTCCTCCAGGGTCTCGATGCAGTCCACCGAGAACCCGGGGCAGATGACGTCGACGGTCTTCATCCCGCCCTGGCCCAGGGCCTCCAGGGTCTTGTCGGTGTAGGGCTGCAGCCAGGGCTCGCGGCCGAAGCGCGACTGGAAGGTCAGCATCCACTCCCCGGCACCCAGGCCGGCGGCCTCGGCGATGCGCTCGGCGCCCAGCCGGCACTGCGCCGGGTAGGGGTCGCCGGCGTCGGCGAAGCGCTGCGGGATGCCGTGGAAGGAGAACAGCAGCTTCTCCGCGTCGCCCTTCTGGCGACGGTGGGCGCGGATGGTGGCGGCCACCGCCTCGACCCAGGCCGGGTCGTCGTGGAAGTCGTCGACGAAGCGCAGCGCCGGCACCCGGCGCCAGGTCGCCAGCTCCTTGACCACCGCATCGAACACCGAGGCCGAGGTCGCCGCGGCGTACTGCGGGTACAGAGGCAGCACCACCAGCCGCTCCAGGCCCTCGTCGTGCATCTGCCGCAGCACGTCGGGCACCGAGGGGTTGCCGTAGCGCATGGCCAGGCGGACCGGCACCTCGGGCAGCTGGCCCTGCACCGCCTCGGTCAGCTTCGCGCTCAGCGCCAGCAGCGGCGACCCGTCCTTCCCCCAGATCGAGGCATAGGTCTTCGCCACCTTGCGGCCTCGCAGCGGCAGGATCACGAAGTGCAGGATCGGGCACCACAGCCAGCGGGTGAGGTCGACCACGCGGTAGTCGTGCAGGAACTGCGCCAGGTAGCGGCGAACCGCCGGCGGGGTGGGGGCGTCGGGGGTGCCGAGGTTCACCAGCAGCACGCCGGTGCGGCGGGGGCCGGCCTGGTGGCCGCCGAGGTACTTCACTGCCATGTCGATTCCAGGGGTGTGCGGCGCGGCGGCCGACGGCGGGCGCAACGTATCATGGGCGCCGTGAGCCCCGGCTCATGCCGGGTTCATGGCGGGTTTCCATACTCGCCCCGAGACCCGTCCCATTCAACGCGGGCCCCTGCCCCGGAGTGCTCCCATGCGTTCAATCCTGCTTGCCCTGGCCGCGCTGTCCCTGGTGGTGACCGGCCACGCCCACGCCCAGTCCACCGAGGAGCGCCGGTCCGCCGACGCGGTGGAGGTGCTCGACCAGCTGATGATGATGCCCGAGACGGCGATCCCCTCGGCCCTGCTGCGCAATGCCCATGCGGTGGCGGTGATCCCCAACGTGGTCAAGGCCGGCCTGGTGGTCGGCGGCCGCCGCGGCCGCGGCCTGATCTCGGTGCGCACGGCCGACGGCACCTGGTCGGCGCCCAGCTTCATCACCGTCACCGGCGGCAGCATCGGCTTCCAGGCCGGCGTGCAGAGCCAGGACCTGATCCTGGTCTTCCGCAGCGCCAAGGGCGTGGACGGCATCGTGCACGGCAAGTTCACCCTCGGCGCCGACGCCGCGGTGGCCGCCGGCCCGATCGGCCGCAGCGCCCAGGCCTCCACCGACGAGCAGCTGCGCGCGGAGATCTACTCCTACTCGCGCGCCCGCGGCCTGTTCGCCGGCGTGGCCCTGGACGGGGCGGTGATGTCGATCGACCACCGTGCCAACCAGCGCGTCTACGGCCGCAACACCACCCCGCGCGCCATCTTCGAGGGCCGCGCGGCCAACCCCTCCGACAGCATCGTCGACTTCCGCGACCGGCTGGAGGAATACACCTCGCGCTGATGCCGGGCGCCTGCCCGCCCCCCGGCGAACGTCGGGGGCGGCTTCGCGCGTTTGTGTCACGCGGGTGGAGTATCCTGTGGTTTCGACCCCAGTCTGATACCGAGGTGGAGCGATGGCTCCAAGCATCTGGCAAATCCTGATCGTGCTGCTGATCGTGCTGCTGCTGTTCGGCACCAAGCGGCTGCGCAACGTCGGCTCCGACCTGGGGGCGGCCATCAAGGGCTTCCGCACCGGCATGAAGGATGGCGCCAAGGACGGGGAAACCCCGGAGAAGCTGGGCAGCGACGCACCCGAGCAGGGCAGCACCCAGTCGCGGGAGAAGGACCGGCAGGAACAGGACCGCTGATCGCGGCCTGCCGCCCTTGAATGTTCGACATCAGTTTCGTCGAAATCGCGCTGGTCCTGGTGATCGCGCTGATGGTGCTCGGTCCCGAGCGGCTGCCGCGTGCCGCCAAGATGGTCGGCCTGTGGGTGCGCCGGGCCAAGGCCAGCTGGTACTCGGTGAAGGCCGAGTTCGAGCGCGAGCTGGCTGACGACGAGCTCAAGCGCAGCCTGCAGCAGGCGCAGCGCGAGATCGGCGAGGCGAAGAAGGACTTCGAACAGGCGGCCCGCGAGCCGGCCTCGGCGGTGTCGGAGATCGAGCGCGAGACCCGCGACGGCGTCCGCTCGATCGGTCGGTCGGTTGGCGGGGAGGACGCGTCCGGTCCCGCCAAGGCGGATCGGCCGCAGGCCGATGCCCTTCAGCCCCCGCGCGACGACGACAATGACGACGCCCCCCGGGACAGCCACCGGAGCCGCGAGCCGTGAACCAGGCCGAGGAAGAGCGCGAGGAGGGCCTGGTCTCGCACCTGGTCGAACTGCGTTCGCGCCTGATGAAGGCGCTGCTGGCGGTCATCGTGGTGTTCGGTGCGCTGTTGCCGTTCTCGCGGCGCATCTATTCGGAGTTCGCGCAGCCGCTGCTGCAGCAGCTGCCTGCGGGCAGCCAGATCATCGCCATCGACGTCGCCAGCCCCTTCTTCGCGCCGATCAAGCTCGCCTTCGTCGGTGCACTGATCCTGGCGATGCCGGCGATCCTCTACCAGCTGTGGGCCTTCGTGGCACCGGGCCTGTACCGGCACGAGAAGCGGCTGGCGGTGCCGCTGCTGGTCTCGGCGGTCTTCCTGTTCTACCTGGGCATCCTGTTCGCCTGGTTCGCGGTGCTGCCGCTGGTGTTCGCCTTCCTGACCGGGGTCACGCCCGAGGGCGTGGCGATGATGACCGACATCACCCGCTACCTGGACTTCGTGCTGCTGATGTTCCTGGCCTTCGGGCTGAGCTTCGAGCTGCCGGTGGCGGTGGTGATCATGACCGCGCTGGGCTGGGTCGAGGTCGAGCAGCTCAAGGCCGGGCGGCCCTACGTGGTGGTCGGCATCTTCGTGCTCGCCGCCATCATCACGCCGCCGGACGTGATCTCCCAGGTGATGCTGGCGATCCCGATGTGCCTGCTCTACGAGGTCGGGATCATCGCCGCGCGGATGGTCGCCCGGCGCAGCTCCGACGCCCCGGCCTGAGGCCTCACAGCTCGGCGGCGACCTCGCGCTCGGGCGGCCGGCCGTCGCCGTCGCGGTCGCCCTTGTCCCCGCCGGTGCCGGTGTCGCGCCCGGCGCCGAAGACGTCCAGCGTCGCCAGGTGGTGGCCACAGGCCAGTACGACGACCAGGCCGGCGTTGAACAGGATCGAGACCAGCAGCTGTCCGGCCGCCGCCACCACCGGCCCCAGCAGGCCCAGCACCGCGTTGAGCAGCATCGCCAGCAGGGCCAGCGCCACCAGCGCGATCACCATCGCCAGCAGCAGGCACAGCAGGTAGACCAGCAGGGCGCCGAAGTTGCGCAGCAGCGCCGCGCGCAGGCTGATGCCGATGGCGGTGAAGCCGGGCACCTTCGCCAGCATCGCCAGCGGGATCGCGAACAGGGTCGCGCCGATGACGCCGATGATGCCCAGCATGAAGGCCAGGACCACCCAGGCGGTCATGCCGGGGTTGATGGCGGACAGGTCCGGCTCTTCCTGCTGCGCCATGCGCTCGATGTTGTCCATGCCCAGCCAGCCCAGCACGGCCATCACCATGACCAGGCCGAAGGCCACCTGCGGCAGGCACATCAGCATCAGCGCCGGCGCGCGGCCGGTGCGGAAGGCGCTGAACAGGTCGGCGGGGCCGCCGCCGCCGCCGGCGTCGACCTTGGCCACCAGCCCGACCAGGCCGCCCATCATCACCGGGTAGAGCACGACCAGCGCCAGCAGCAGCGGCATGCCCAGCGGCCCCAGCAGGCCGGGTGCGGCGGCGATGCAGGCCAGCACCAGGCCGGCGGACAGCAGCGCGCGCGGGTTCTTCTCGATCAGGTGGATGCTGGCGTTGAGCCAGTGCGCGCCGCGGGTGGCGCCGACCTTGCGGATGTCCATGGGGCAGTCTGGCCTCGGGGTCAGGATTGGGCCGCGGCGCGGTGCGGCCGGCGGCGGACGTGGCGGACGAAGCGGCGCATGACCTCGCGGGCCAGCGGCGCGGCGCGGACGTTGCCGCGCATGGTGCGCGGGCACTGCCCTTCCGCGGCGATGGCCGGGGCACGGGCATCGATGTAGCCGCGCATGATGCCGGCGCTGAACTCGGGGTGGAACTGCACGCCCCAGGCGTGGTCGCCGACCCGGAAGGCCTGGCAGTCGTCGCCGGCCGAGCGCGCCAGCACCCGCGCACCCGGCGGCGGCTCCAGCACCGTCTGCAGGTGGGTCAGCTGGGCATCGAAGGCCGGCGGCAGGCCGCCGAGCAGCGGGTCGTCGGCGGCGCCCTCGTGCAGTTGCACCGGGTGGGTGCCCATCTCGCGGCCGCGCGGGTTGTCGCCGACCCGCCCGCCCAGCGCATGCGCCAGCAGCTGGTGTCCGTAGCAGATGCCGAACACCGGCAGGCCGCCCTGGACCGCCCCGCGCAGCCAGGCCGCGCTGGCCTCGCTCCAGTCGTGGCCCTCGGTCACCATGGCCCCGGAGCCCGACACCAGCACCCCGGCGAAGCCCTCCGCGGCGGGCAGCGGGTCGCCGGCGACGACCCGGCAGGCCACCGCCTCGTCGCGGCGCAGGCCGGCGGCCACGCGGATCCAGTGGGCGAAGCTGCCGTGGCGGCGCAGGGGCTCGACCGGCAGGCCGGTCTCCAGGATCAGGAAGGGCGGGTTCATCGGGGGCGTGCCTTGTGGAAAAACCGCGGCGGGCCCGGCCTGCGGGGCGCCGGCCCGTCGCGCGATGCGCCGCTATACTACCGTGCTTTCCGCAACGGACCCGACGCATGGCCGCGCCGACCTTCCAGGACATGATCCAGTCCCTGAACGCCTATTGGGCGGCGCAGGGCTGCGTGCTGATCCAGCCGCTCGACCTCGAGGTCGGTGCCGGCACCTTCCACCCGGCGACCTTCCTGCGCTCGCTGGGGCCCGAGCCCTGGAACGCGGCCTACGTGCAGCCCTGCCGGCGCCCGACCGACGGCCGCTACGGCGACAATCCCAACCGCCTGCAGCGCTACTACCAGTACCAGGTGGTGATGAAGCCCAGTCCCAGGGACATCGTCGAGCGCTACTTCGGTTCGCTCCGGGCGCTGGGCATCGACCCGCTGGTGCACGACCTGCGCCTGGTCGAGGACAACTGGGAGTCGCCGACGCTCGGCGCCTGGGGCCTGGGCTGGGAGGTCTGGCTCAACGGCATGGAGGTCACCCAGTTCACCTACTTCCAGCAGGCCGGCGGCCTGGAGTGCAGGCCGGTGACCGGCGAGATCACCTACGGCCTGGAGCGGCTGTGCATGTACCTGCAGGAGGTCGACAGCGTCTTCGACATCGTCTGGACCGTCGGTCCCGACGGCAGCCCGGTGACCTACCGCGACGTCTACCACCACAACGAGGTCGAGCAGAGCACCTACAACTTCGAGCACGCCGACGTCGCCGAGCTCTTCCACCGCTTCGACGCCTGCGAGGCCGAGGCGCTGCGCCTGGTCGAGGCCGGCCTGCCCCTGCCCGCCTACGAGCAGGTGATGAAGGCCAGCCACAGCTTCAACCTGCTCGACGCGCGTCGCGCGATCAGCGTCACCGAGCGCCAGCGCTACATCCTGCGCGTGCGCACCCTCAGCCGCGAGGTGGCCCAGGCCTACCACGCCCAGCGCGAGAAGCTGGGCTTCCCCGGCCTCAAGGCCCCGAAGGCCGCCGCCGGCGGGGAGGTGGCGTGATGGCGACGATGAAGCCGCTGCTGATCGAGATCGGCACCGAGGAGCTGCCGATCCAGGCCCTGCCCGAGCTGGCCCGCGCGCTGTTCGAGGGCGTGGTCGCCGGCCTGCGCCGGCGTGGGCTGGAGGTCGCCGACGAGGTCGACGGCCTGACCGCACGGCCTCTGTACACGCCACGCCGGCTGGCGGTGCTGCTGCCGGCGGTGTCGACCGAGCAGCCGCGTTCGGAGGAACCGGTCCTGGGTCCGGCGGTCACGATCGCCCGCGACGCCGACGGCAACCCGACCCCGGCGCTGCTGGGCTTCGCGAAGAAGGCCGGCGTGGACGTGTCCGCACTCGTCGAGATCCCGCACAACCAGGGGCCGCGCCTGGGCTTCATGCGCCGCGTCGGTGGGGTCGCGACCGCCGCCCTGCTGCCGGAGGTGATCGAGGAGGCCGTGCGTGCGATCCCGATCCCCAAGCCGATGCGCTGGGGCGACGGACCGCACGCCTTCGCCCGGCCGGTGCACTGGCTGCTGGTGCTTCTGGGCGAGCAGGTCGTGGGCTGCAGCCTGTTCGACGTGCGCTCCGACCGCATGAGCCGCGGCCACCGCTTCCACCACGACAAGCCGGTGTGGGTCGGGCACGCGGCCGACTACGTCGACGCGCTGGCCGCGGTGAAGGTGATGGTCGATCCCGAGGCCCGGCGCGAGGCGATCCGGGCCCAGGTCGAGGCCGCCGCCGCCGATGCCGGCGGCACGGCCCGCATCGACGCCGGCAACCTCGAGGCGGTCAACAACCTGGTGGAGTGGCCGCGGGCGATCGCCTGCCGCTTCGAGGCCGGGTTCCTCGACGTGCCGGCCGAGGCGCTGGTGTCGACGATGGAGGCGAACCAGAAGTTCTTCCCGGTGCTCGATGCCGACGGTGCGCTGACGCCGGACTTCATCGGCGTGGCCAACATCGAGTCCCGCGACGAGCGGGTCGTCGCCCAGGGCTACGAGCGGGTGATCCGCCCGCGCTTCGCGGACGCGAAGTTCTTCTACGAGGCCGACCTGCGGCAGGGACTGGAGGCGATGAACGCCGGGCTTGGCGGGGTGACCTACCAGCAGAAGCTGGGCAGCCTGGCCGACAAGGTCGCCCGGGTGTGCGAGCTGGCCGAGTCGGTGGCCACCGGTGCCGGGGTCGACCCGGCCATGGCCCGGCGCGCCGCGGAGCTGTCCAAGGCCGACCTGCAGTCGCTGCTGGTCAACGAGTTCCCGGAGCTGCAGGGCATCGCCGGGCGCTACTACGCCGGCGCCGCCGGCGAGGCTGCCGAGGTGGCCGCCGCCATCGACCAGGCCTACATGCCGCGCTTCGCCGGGGACGCCGTCGCGCCCTCGCCGCTGGGGCGGGTGCTGGCGGTCGCCGAGCGCGTGGACACCGTGGCCGGGGGCTTCGCCGCCGGGCTCAAGCCCACCGGCAACAAGGACCCCTTCGCCCTGCGCCGCAACGCGCTGGGGCTGGCCCGCACCCTGATCGAGGGCGACCTGGCGCTGCCGCTGGCGCCGCTGGTGCGCCAGGCGCTGGCCCAGCTGCCGCCGGATGCGGCCGCCGACGATCGCATCGATGCGCTGGTCGAGGAGGTGGTCGACTTCGTCTTCGACCGCCTGCGCGGCTACTTCGCCGACCGCGGCGTGCCCGCCGAGCAGTTCGACGCCGTCGCCGCCGCGCGGCCGGCCTCGCTGCACGACTTCAGTGCCCGCCTCCAGGCGATCGCCGAGTTCGCGCGCCTGCCCGAGGCCGAGGCGCTGGCCGCGGCCAACAAGCGCATCCGCAACATCCTGCGCAAGGCCGAGGACGAGATCCCGCAGAAGGTCTCGCGGGCACGGCTGCAGGAGGAGGCGGAGATCGCCCTGGCCGAGTCGGTCGAGGCCGCGGTCCGCGAGACCGACGGCCCGCTGGCCGCCGGCGACTACGTGGCCGTGCTCAAGCGCCTGGCCTGGTTGCGCGAACCGGTGGACCGGTTCTTCGACCAGGTCATGGTGATGGCCGAGGACCCGGCGATCCGCGAGAACCGGCTGGCGTTGCTCAAGCGGCTGGCCGACCGCTTCGCCGCGGTGGGTGCGGTGGAGCGTCTTTCCCAGGCCTGATCACCCTGACCGTAGGGCCCATCGACACACGATCCAAACACCGTCGCCGGCTATGCTGGCGACGATGAAGGACCGTCGCGACCCCCGGCGCCCGCTGCAGGGCGCGCTGCTGATCCTGCTGCTGGTGCTGGCGATGCCGTTGCCGGCGCGGACGCTGGGCACGGTGGCGGTCACCGGCGTCGAGGGCGACCTGCGCGCCAACGTCGAGGCCTCCCTGTCGCTCAACCGGCTGACCGACCGCCAGCGCGAGCAGCTCACCGAGGCCCGCCTGGTGTTCCTGATGCGCCAGGCCGAGACCGAGGCGCGCCGGGCGCTGGAGCCCTACGGCTACTACCGGGCCACCGTCGAGGTGACCCGCAGCGGCGAGCCGGCCCGGGTCACCGTCGCGGTCCGGCCCGGCGATCCGGTCCGTGTGGTCTCCCGGACGGTTCGCATCGAGGGCCCGGGCGGCGCCGACCCGGCCCTGCGCGAGGCCCTGGCCGAGTTCGGTCCCCGCACCGGCGACGTCTTCGACCACCGGCGCTACGAGGCCGGCAAGGCGCGGGTGGAGCGCGTGCTGGGCGAGCGCGGCTACTTCGCCGCCCGCCCCCGCACCCGGGAGGTGCAGGTGACCCGGGCCAGCGGCGAGGCGGTGATCGAGGTGGTCTGGGACAGCGGCCCGCGCTTCAGCTTCGGCGAGGTCGAGGTCGGCGAGCACCAGCTGCGTCCGGGCCTGATCGAGCGCCTGGTGCCGTGGGAGGCGGGCGAACCCTTCGAGCAGCGGCGCCTGCTGGACCTGCAACAGACCCTGGCCGACCTGGACTACTTCGCCGCCATCGACATCACCGCCGCGCACTGGGAGGCCGAGGACCAGGCCGTGCCGGTGCGTATCGGCCTCACCCCGGCCAAGCAGAGCATCTACAGCGCCGGCCTTGGATACGGCACCGACTCCGGCGTCGGCGTGCAGCTGGGCTTCGAGCGGCGCTGGGTCAACACCCGCGGCCACAAGTGGGCGAACCTGCTGGACTGGTCGCAGCGGCGCCAGCTGCTCACCACCCAGTACCGGGTGCCGGCCTTCGACCGCTTCGCCGGCTGGTACACCGGGGGCCTGAGCTACCGTCAGGAGACCGCCTCCGACATCGATTCGCAGCTGCTGCAGGCGGTGGCCAGCCGCAGCGGGCAGATCGGGCATTGGACCGTGCTCGCCGCGCTCAATGCCCAGCGCGAGCGGTTCCGCTTCGGCGACTTCGACCGCGAGTACGCGACCCTGGTCTACCCCTCGCTGCGGGCGGAGACCTCGCGCGGCGACGACCCGCTGTACCCGACCCGCGGCTGGGCGGTCAGCGCCGAAGTGCGCTTCGGCAGCGAGGCGCTGGGCTCAAGCACCGACTTCGTCCAGGGCCTGGCGCAGGCGCGCTGGGTGACCAGCTTCGGCGAACGCACCCGCCTGCTGGTGCGCGGTGAACTCGGCGGCACCTACACCGACGCCTTCACCAGCCTGCCGCCCTCGCTGCGCTTCTTCGCCGGTGGCGACCGCTCGGTGCGCGGCTACGGCTTCAAGGAACTGGGCCCGCGCGTGAACGACGTGGTCATCGGCGGCGAGCACCTGGCCGTGCTCAGCACCGAGATCGAGCGCATGTTCACCGACACCTGGGGCGCGGCGGTGTTCGTGGACTCCGGCAACGCCTTTTCCAACTGGAGCGAGTTCGACAACCGCGTCGGCGTCGGTGCCGGCCTGCGCTGGCGCTCGCCGGTCGGGCCGGTGCGGGTCGACATCGCGCGCGGTCTGGACGGTCCCGAGCAGTCGTTCCGGCTGCACATCAACATCGGGCCGGACCTGTGAGGCGCTGGCTGCTGCGCATCGGCGTCGCCGCGCTGGCCCTGGGCCTGCTGCTGGTGGCGTTCGCCTGGTGGCTGCTGGGCAGCGCCGGTGGCCGCGACCTGGTGCTGGGGCGGGTGGTTGCGGCGCTGCCCGAAGGGGCGGTGTCGTGGGAGACCGCCGAGGGCCCGCTGCGCGGGCCGCTGGCCTTCACCAACGTGCGCTATCGCGCCGAGGACGGGCTCCAGGTCGATGTCGGGCGGCTGGAGCTGGTGCCGCGGCTGCGCTCGCTGCTGGGGCGCCGCGCCGAGCTCGAACACGTCGGGCTGGTCGACGTCGTGGTCCGCCTGGCGCCGCCGGACGAGGCCGCCGAACCCGAACCCTTCCAGTGGCCCGGCGAGCTGCCGGCGCTGGACCTGCCGCTGGCGGTCGAGCTCCACGGCCTGCGCGCCGACCGCATCCGGGTCTTCGCCGCCGATGTGGACGACAGCCTGGTCGATGCCGCGCTGCTGGAGGTGGTCGGCCGCTTCGGCAACGGCGTGCTGGACCTCGAACGCGTGCACCTGCTCAGCGATCGTGCCGACCTCGACCTGCGCGCGCGGGTGGATTCCACACGCGCCTGGGACACCGACCTGAGCGGGCGGCTGGTGCTGCCGGCCGCCGAAGAAGGCGGTGCCCGGCCGGCGCTGGACATCGCGCTGCGTGGCGACCTCGACGCCCTGGCGCTGTCGGTGGAGGGCGATCTTCCCGAGCCCATGGCGCTTCGGTTCGACGCACGGGCGCTGGACACCGAACAGCCGCTGTGGACGCTGTCGCTGCAGGCCGACGGGCTGGATCCGTCGCTGTTCGGCGCCGGCGACGACACCCGCGTTGCGGCCCGCGTCGAGGCCGAAGGCGAGGGGAGCGCGGTTGCGCTGGAGGGTCGCGTCGAACGCGAGGAGCTGGTCCTGGACATCGCCCCGTCCCGGCTGGCCTGGTCGGACCGGTCGCTGAGGCTGGCGCCGCTGGACCTGCGACTGCTCGACGGCGCGGTGCGGCTGGAGGGCGAGGTCGACCTGGCCGAGGACGCGCCGGTGCTGGATGTCGAGGCGGTGATCGCCGGCCTGCGCTACCGGCCGGCGGCGGACCAGCCGGCGGTCGCCGCCGATGGCCGCGTCGCGGTCCAGGGCGTGCCCGAGGACTGGCAGCTGCAGGGCCGCGTCGACCTGGCACGGGCGGGCGAGGCGGGCCGCGTCGACCTCCAGGGCCGGGGCGACCTGGCGCACATCGTGATCGACACGCTGGCCCTGCAGGTGCCCGGCGGCCGTGCCCGCGGCGAGGGCCGGGTCGACTGGTCGCCGGCGCTGGCGTGGACGCTGGCGCTGGATCTGGAGGGCTTCGACCCGGGCTACTTCCAACCGGATTTCGACGGACGCATCGACGCGGGCATCCGCAGCCAGGGCCGCCTCGACGGCGACGGCGAGGTGCAGGCCCGCATCGAGGTCGACCCGCTGGGTGGACAGCTGCGCGGGCGGCGCCTGTCGGGCACCGCCACCCTGGACTGGGCCGGCGATGCCGGCGAGCTGCTGGCCGATGTCGGCGTCGGGGGCAGCCGCGTGCGCGGCGGTGGCGCGGTGGGCGAGCGTCTGGACCTCGCCCTGGAGCTGACGCCGCTGCGGCTGGGCGACCTGCTGCCCGAAGCCGGTGGCGAGCTGGTCGGCGAGGTCGCCATCCAGGGGCCGGCGGAACTGCCCGACATCCGGGCCGACCTGCGCGGCAGCGGTCTGGCCCTGGGCGGGTCGCAGGTCGCCTCGCTGCGGGTGGTGGGCGAGCTGCCCGGTCGCGGTGACGGCGGCAACCTGCGCCTGCGTGCGGGCGAGCTGGTGCTCGGCGGCGTCGAACTCGAACGGGTCGAGGCGCAGCTCGATGGCGCCCTGGCCGACGCGAGACTGGACCTGCAGCTGCGTGGACAGCCGGGTGCCGCCGAACTCTCGGCCGACCTGCGCCGGCGTGACGATGCGCTTGAAGGCCGGCTGCAGGCGTTGCGCTACGCGCCGCCGCGCGGACCGGTGTGGCAGCTGGGCGATGCCGCCGGCTTCCGGGTCGCCGATGGCCGCAGCCGGCTGGACCCGGCCTGCCTCGAGGCCGCCGCGGCGCGGCTGTGCGTGGAGGCCGACTGGCCGGGTTCGGCGCAGGTGACCGGACGCGACCTGCCGCTGTCGCTGCTGGAGCCGTGGCTGGCCGAGGGCGGGCTGGCCCTGCACGTGGAGGGCCTGCTGGCGCTGGATGCGACCGTGTCGGCGGCAGGCGAGGCGGCCGATGTCGAGGCCGCGCTGAGCTCCGACGGTGGCTCGATCCGCGTCGATGCCGACGGTGGCCGCGAGTTCCTGCGCTACGAGCGGCTGGACGTGCAGGCGCGCCTGGCCGGTGGTGCGGCCGAGGCGACGCTGATGCTGCGGCTGGCCGGCGACGACCGCATCGAGGGGCGCTTCAGCGGCGGCCTGGCCGAGGGCGAGGCGATCGACGGCCGCCTGGACCTGGCGGTCAACGACCTGACCTTCCTGGAGCTGTTCTCGCCGGACATCGTCGAGCCGCAGGGCGAGCTGTCGGGCAGCCTGCAGCTGGGCGGCAGCGTCGATGCGCCGATCCTCTCCGGCGAGGCCGGCCTGCGCGGCTTCGGCACCGAGCTGCCGGCGCTGGGCATCCGGCTGGCCGACAGCGAACTGCTGGTGCGAGGCGCCCCCGACGGCGATGCGGTGCTGGCCGGCGTGCTGCGATCGGGCGACGGGCGCATCGACATCGACGGCCGCAGCGCCATCGTCGACGGCGCGCGTCGCTTCGAGATCGACCTGGGCGGCGCCGATTTCCTCGCCGCCGACACGCCGGAGCTGCGCGCGGTGGTGTCGCCGGAGCTGCAGGTGCGCATCGCCGAGAACATCCACGTGCGCGGGCGGGTGCGGGTGCCCAGCGCGCGGCTGGACCTGGAGCGCCTGGAGACCACCACCCAGCCCTCGCGCGACGTGGTGGTGGTGGACCCGATCGACCCGGAGACCGGCCCGGCGATGCCGATCGACGCGCTGGTGACCGTGGAGCTCGGCGATCGCGTCGAGCTGGTCGGCTTCGGCCTGGAGGGCCGGCTGGCCGGCTCACTGCGGGTGCGCGAGCTGACCGGGCGTCCGACCACCGCCACCGGCGCGCTGGACGTCAGCGGCGCCTACACCGCCTACGGGCAGGACCTGCGCATCCAGCGCGGCCGCCTGTCCTGGGCGACCAGCCCGGTCGACAACCCGGCCCTGGACATCGTCGCCCAGCGCGAGTTCGACACCGTCACCGTGGGCCTGCGCGTGCGCGGCACCGCGCTGCAGCCGACCTCGGACATCTTCTCCGACCCGGCGATGGACAATACCGAGGCCCTGAGCTGGCTGGTGCTGGGCCGTCCGCTGCGCACCGCCAGCGCCGACGAGGGCCAGCAGCTGGGCGCCGCCGCACTGGCCCTGGGCGCCGGCGGCAACCTGGTCGCCGAGGCCCTGGGCGCCCGCCTGGGCCTCGACGAGGCCGGCGTCAGCGAATCCCGCGCCCTGGGCGGCGCCACCTTCAGCGTCGGCAAGTACCTTTCCCCCCGCCTGCTGGTCAGCTACGGCGTGTCCCTGGTCGGCAACGGCCAGGTCCTGACCCTGAAGTACCTCCTGGGCCGCGGCTTCGACATCGAGATCGAGTCGGGCACGGAGAGCCGCGGGTCGCTGAACTGGCGGATGGAGAGATAGGTGGAGCGGGGAACGGGTGAAGGGGAGTGGGAAAAGGGAGTCGGTTGCCGCGAGGCGTCGGGCTGGCCCACCCGTTTCCCACTCCCCTTCACCCGTTCCCGCTTTTCCTCCGTTCCACCCGATGCGCCTCCTCCAGCCGGGCCTTGAAGCGGCGGGCTTCCCAGGCGGCCAGGCGCCAGACGATGTCGATGAGCAGGGCGACGGCGGCGCCCACGACGATGCCGCCGACGACCAGGGCGTTGGCGCCGCCCATCAGCAGGCCGAGGTCGCCGCCCAGGCCCAGGGTGCGCATGACCACGGTGCCGATCCAGGCGGTGAAGCCGTAGATCGGCACGATGGTGAAGGGGTTGGTGATGAACTGCAGGCCCACGGTGATGGTGAGGTTGCAGCGCAGCAGCAGGGCGGCGCCGAAGGCCGCCAGGAACTGGAAGCCGAACAGCGGCAGGAAGGCCAGGATGGCGCCGCCGTAGATGGCCGGGATCACGTGCTCGCGCTTGAACGACCACAGGAACGGGCGCCGCTGGGCGTGGCCGGCGAACCACTTGATCACCGGGTAGCGCGCGACGTTGGCGCGTCGGGGCAGCGGACGCAGCAGTTTTCGGGCGAACCGCCGGCGACGGGCGAGCTCGCGGCGGTGCCTGTCGATTTCGTGGGTCATGGGGGAAGCATCGGACCGGACACCGGGAAGTTTAGCGGCCGCGGATGAACGGCAGGTGGGACGCGCTGCCTGCGCCGGTGCTCAGGCGGCGGTGCTGCGCCGCGCACGCACCAGGTGCACCAGCAGCAGCGACACCGCCGCCGGGGTCACGCCACTGATGCGTCCGGCCTGTCCCAGGGTGGACGGGCGCGTGGCCTGGAGCTTCTGCAGGACCTCCGCGGACAGCCCGCGCACGCCGGCGTAGTCGAAGCCGTCGGGGATCGGCATGTCCTCGTGCTGGCGCGTGCGCGCCACCTGCGCGGCCTGGCGGTCGAGGTAGCCGGCGTACTTCACCCCGATCTCGACCTGCTCGGCGACCTGCGGGTCGGCGCAGCCCGGGCCGATGCCCGGCGCCTGCGCCAGGCGCGCGTAGTCGAGGTCGGGTCGCTTGAGCAGGTCCAGCGCGGTGGCTTCCCGCGACAGCGGCTGGCCGGTGAGTTCCGCCACCGCGGCCCCCAGGGCGTTGCCCGGTGACACGCGCAGGGCGGCCAGGCGCGAGCGCTCGCGCTCGACCGCCTCGCGCTTGGCCTCGAAGGCCGACCAGCGGCGGTCGTCGACCAGGCCCAGCGCGCGGCCGACCGGGGTCAGTCGCGTGTCGGCGTTGTCCTCGCGCAGCTGCAGGCGGTACTCCGCCCGCGAGGTGAACATGCGGTAGGGCTCGGTGGCGCCGTGGGTCACCAGGTCGTCGACCAGCACGCCGATGTAGGCCTCGTCGCGGCGCGGCACCCAGGGCGCCTCGCCGGCGGCCGCGCGGGCGGCGTTGAGGCCGGCCAGCAGGCCCTGGGCGGCGGCCTCCTCGTAGCCGGTGGTGCCGTTGATCTGGCCGGCGAAGTACAGGCCGGCGATGGCCCGGGTCTCCAGCGTCGGCTTGAGGCCGCGCGGGTCGAAGTAGTCGTACTCGATCGCATAGCCCGGGCGGGTGATGTGGGCGCCGGCGCAGCCGGGCAGGGTGCGGACCAGGGCGACCTGCACCTCGTAGGGCAGCGAGGTCGAGATGCCGTTGGGGTAGATCTCGGTGGCGTCCAGGCCCTCGGGCTCGATGAAGATCTGGTGGCTGTCCTTGTCGGCGAAGCGCACCACCTTGTCCTCGATGGAGGGGCAGTAGCGCGGGCCGACGCCCTCGATGGCGCCGGAGAACATCGGCGAGCGGTGCAGGGCCTCGCGGATGATCGCGTGGGTGGCCTCGCTGGTGTGGGTGATGTGGCAGTCGACCTGGCGCGGGTGCCGGGCCGGGTCGCCGAGGAAGGAGAAGCAGGGCCGGGGGTCGTCGCCGGGCTGGGCCTGCATGAGGCTGAAGTCCAGGCTGCGCCGGTCCAGTCGTGGCGGCGTGCCGGTCTTCAGCCGGCCGACCGGCAGCGGGCGCTCGCGCAGGCGCCGGGCCAGCGTCGTCGAGGCCGGGTCGCCGGCGCGGCCGCCCTCGCTGTGACGCTCGCCGACGTGGATGCGGCCGCCGAGGAATGTGCCGGCGGTGAGCACCACGCAGGCGGCGTGGAGGTCGAGGCCCATCTGCGTGCGCACGCCGGTGACGCGGTCGCCGTCGACGAGCAGGTCGTCGACCGCCTGCTGGAACAGGGCCAGGCCCGGCTGGGTCTCGACGATGCGGCGGATCGCGGCGCGGTACAGGGTGCGGTCGGCCTGGCAGCGGGTCGCCCGCACGGCCGGGCCCTTGCGCGAATTCAGCGTCCGCCACTGGATGCCGGCCGCGTCGGCGGCCACCGCCATGGCCCCGCCCAGGGCGTCGACCTCGCGGACCAGGTGGCCCTTGCCGATGCCGCCGATGGCGGGGTTGCAGCTCATCTGCCCGATGGTCTCGATGCTGTGGGTGAGCAGCAGCGTGCGCGCGCCGGCACGCGCGGCGGCCAGCGCGGCCTCGGTGCCGGCGTGGCCGCCGCCGACGACGATGACATCGAAGCGGTCGTGGCGGGTGTCCATGGGGCGATAGTGTAATCGGCGGCGGGCCCGGGGGCGGTTGGCACGCTTCATGCAACCGTCACAGTGCTCCCGCAGCGCGGCCGCCGCAAGGCGACTGGTCGGTATTGGAACAGGGGCCGATCGTGCTGCCGGCGGGAACACCGGCCGGGAACCTTGGGGGAGGTTCCCGGCCACCCTTGTTCGAACGCAGCGAGGCCGCCCGGTGGGCGGCCTCGCTGCGTTGTGGCCTCTGCGGGTTTAGAGGCCGGCGCCCGACGGTCTTGGAACAGGGGGAGTCCAGGGGACCGGTGCCGGGCGCCGACGAAGGGTTCGACGCTTTGGGTCAGTAGCTGACGCCGACAGTCAGTTCGCGCCGCAGCTCGATCATGCGCCGCCAGCGCGCCGGGTGCAAGCCCGGCGCCGGTTCAGTCCTCACGCTGGCTGGGCTGGCGGCCGCGCGGCGTCGGGCTGCGCGGCGGCGGGCTGGCCGGTGCCGGCGCGGCACGCGGTGCCGGGGCTGCCGGAGCCGCGCGTGGGGCCGGCGCGGGTGCCGACCGGGCCGG
>Ga0213835_100228_pt1 | contig 67528 bp, 63 predicted proteins | sample SWPATP01_FD_160576 | JGI IMG/M metagenome (GOLD analysis project Ga0213835, IMG submission 160576) | Coastal seawater microbial communities from Marineland, Florida, United States - SWPA TP0 #1 | ecosystem: Environmental > Aquatic > Marine > Coastal | place: USA: Florida | collected 2016-08-05
CAAGCAGCTGATGAAGGAAGCGGGCCACGAGACGCTCGACATCGAGCTGCAGCATGCCAACAGCACGACCCAGACCCAGATGATGCAGGTCATCCAGTCGATGGTGGCGGAAGCGGGCTTCAACGTAACGCTGAAGGCAACCGAATTCGCGACGCTTCTGTCGGAACAGACGGCCGGCAACTACCAGCTCAGCCGCTCCGACTGGTCCGGCCGTATTGATCCCGATGGCAACCTCCACCAGTTCGTCACCTGCAAGGGCGGCATCAACGACGTGAAGTACTGCAATCCGGAAGTCGACAAGCTCCTGAACGAAGCCCGTACCTCACCGGACGAAACGGTGCGCAAGGAAAAGTATGATGCCGCAGGCGTCATCCTCAACGACGACATGCCGATCATCTACCTCGGCCACCAGCCCTACGCCTATGCCATCTCCAACAAAGTCGAAGGTTTCGTACCGTCGCCCGACGGCATGATGCGCTTCCTCGGCGTCTCCAAGAAGTAATCCGACATCGAATGCCGCGCGGAAGAGATTCCGCGCGGTCACCTGAAATCACGAGGGCGATGCCATGCCTGTCTATATCGGAAAGCGCCTGCTGGTCGCGATCCCGACCCTGCTGATCATCTCGATCTTCGTCTTCTCGCTGCAGAAACTGCTGCCGGGCGACCCCATCCTCGCCATGGCCGGTGAAGAGCGGGATCCAGCGACGATCGAATTCCTGCGCGAAAAGTATCACCTCAACGATCCCATCATCACCCAGTATCTCTCCTGGGTTGGCGGCATTCTGGTCGGCGACTTCGGCGTGTCTCTGCGCACCAATCAGCCGGTGCTGGAACTGATCGGCCAGAAACTGCCCGTCACGATCCAGCTCGCGGTCATGGCCATGATCCTTGCCATGTTGATCGGCATTCCGGCCGGCATTCTGGCGGCGGTCTACAAGAACCGCACGCTCGATTACGTCGCCAATGTCGTCGCGCTGTCTGGCCTCTCGATCCCGAATTTCTGGCTGGGAATCATGCTGATCCTGCTGGTGTCGGTCAATCTTGGCTGGCTGCCGGCATCCGGCTACGAATCGATTTTCGTCGATCCCGTACGCTCGCTCAAAACCATGATCATGCCGGCCTTCGTCCTGTCGACGGCGCTTGCGGCGCAGCTGATGCGCCATACCCGCTCGGCCATGCTCGGCGTCTTGAGTTCCGACTATATCCGCACCGCCCGCGCCAAGGGTCTGTCGCCGCGCGAAGTCATCCTCAGCCACACGTTCCGCAACGCGCTTCTGCCGATCATCACCCTGTCGGCACTGCTGTTCGGCGAGCTGCTCGGCGGTGCCGTCCTCACGGAGCAGATCTTCACTATTCCTGGTTTTGGCAAGCTGACCGTCGATGCCGTGTTTACCCGCGACTATGCTGTCGTTCAGGGCATCGTCATGTGCACGGCCATCGGCTTCATCGTCATGAACCTGATTGCCGATATTCTCTACGTTCTCCTCAACCCCCGCCTGAGGGCAACGCTATGACCGCTATCGAACAGACTGCACCGATCGCAAAGCCGCGCCAGAAAAGCAGGGCATGGCGCAAGATGCGCGCCAACCGCGGCTCGATGGTCGGCATGGTGATCATCGCCTTCTTCGCGATCATTGCCATCGCGGCCCCGATCCTGCCGATTGCCGACCCAATCGCGACTAGCTGGTCGGCATTGCGCAAGGCACCGTCCGCCGCCCACTGGCTCGGCACCGACGATCTCGGCCGCGATATCCTCTCGCGCATGATCTGGGGCGCCCGTGCATCCCTTATGGCAGGCGTCGTCTCCGTCGCCATCGCGGTTGCCATCGGCGTGCCGTTCGGACTGCTGTCAGGATATTTCGGCGGCTGGGTCGATCAGGTCATCCAGCGTGTGACGGAAGCGCTGCTGGCCATGCCGTTCCTGATCACGGCGATCGCGCTTGCCGCCTTTCTCGGCCCGAGCCTCACCAACGCGATGATCGCCATCGGCCTGTCTGCCATGCCGGTCTTCGTGCGTCTCACCCGCGGACAGGTTCTGGCGGTGAAAACGGAGGATTACGTCGAAGGGGCACGGTCGATCGGTCTCAACCACGTCGACATCATGACCCGCTACATCCTGCCGAACGTGTTTGCCCCGATCATCGTTCAGGCGACCCTGACGGTGGCGACCGCCATCATCGCCGAGGCCAGCCTGTCCTTCCTCGGCCTCGGTCAGCAGGCACCGGCCCCGAGCTGGGGTTCGATGCTGAACACGGCCAAGAACTTCCTGAGCCAGGCACCGTGGATGGCGATGTGGCCGGGGATTGCGATCTTCCTCGTCGTCATCGGCTTCAACCTGTTGGGCGACGGCCTGCGCGATGCACTGGATCCGCGCGAGGCGTGATCGCCCCGCGGACAAGAGATTTATACAAGGAATACCTGGAATGACCGAATTCACCACGCGCCCCGAAATCCTCGGCACCTTCGGCGTCGTCACCTCCACCCACTGGATTGCCTCCGCCGTTGGCATGTCGATCCTCGAAAAGGGGGGCAACGCCTTCGATGCGGCGGTCGCCACAGGCTTCGTGCTGCAGATCGTCGAACCGCATCTGTGCGGTCCGGGCGGCGACATGCCGGCTGTTTTCTACTCCAAGAAAACCGACAAGGTCGAAGTCATCTGCGCCCAGGGGCCAGCACCTGCCGGTGCCACCATCGAGCATTATACGTCGGAAGGTCTGAAGCTCATTCCCGGCGACGGCCTGCTTTCGACCGTCATTCCCGGCGCATTCGACGGCTGGATGCTGATGCTGCGCGACTATGGAACGATGACGGTTCGCGAGGTGCTGGAGCCTGCGATCTATTACGCCGAGCATGGCCATCCGGTGCTTCCGCGCGTGTCGAACACGATCAAGGGCCTCGCGGAATTCTTCCAGAAGGAATGGCCGACATCCTATGAGACATGGCTGCCGGGCGGCGCTGCGCCGGAAGCACTCTCCAATTTCAGGAACCCCGTTCTCGCCGAAACCTACAAGCGGATCATTTCCGAATCGGAAGCCAAATCCGGACGCGAGGAACAGGTCCAGGCTGCCCGCGACGCATTCTATCGCGGCTTCGTGGCCGAGGCGATCGATACCTATCTGAAGACTGCCGAGGTGATGGACGCGAGCGGTTCCAAGCACAAGGGCGTGCTGACCGCCGAAGACATGGCCAACTGGAGCGCCACGATCGAAGCGCCCCAGACGCTCGATTACCAGGACTGGACGATCGCCAAGACGCCGGCTTGGGGCCAGGGACCGGTGCTGCTGCAGTCGCTGGCGCTTCTGAAAGGCTTCGATCTCGAGGCGATGGATCCGGCCGGTCCCGATTTCGTCCATACGGTCGTCGAGGCGATGAAGCTCGCGTTCGCCGACCGCGAGGTCTATTACGGCGATCCGGAATTCAGCCAGATCCCGACCGAATACCTTCTGTCTGAGGGGTACAACAGCGAGCGGCGGAAGCTGATCGGCAGCACCGCGTCGATGGAACTGCGCCCCGGCACGGTTCCGGGCTATGAGCGGCAGGTCGACGCCACGATGGCGATGCTGGCGGAGATGAGCGGCACCGGCACGGTCTACGAGCCGACCATGTCGCACCTCACCGAAAAGCGCGGCGACACGGTGCATATCGACGTCATCGACCGCTGGGGCAACATGGTCTCGACCACGCCGTCGGGCGGCTGGCTGCAGTCGTCGCCGATCGTTCCGGGTCTCGGCTTTGCGCTCAACTCGCGTGCACAGATGTTCTGGCTGAAGGAAGGCTTGCCGACCTCGCTTGCGCCGGGAAAACGCCCGCGCACGACGTTGACGCCGTCGCTCGCTCTCTATCAGGGCAAACCCTCCATGGTGTTCGGGACGCCCGGTGGAGACCAGCAGGACCAGTGGCAGCTGCCGTTCTTTCTGCGCTACGCCCATCACGGCAAGAACCTGCAGGCATCGATCGACATGCCGCTGTTCCACACCTCGCATTTCCCCGGTTCGTTCTACCCGCGCACGAGCTCGCCGGGCGAGATCATGGTCGAAAGCAATATCGGTGAAGCCGCACTCGAAGACCTCCGTCGTCGCGGCCACAAGGTCACTGTCGCCGATCCATGGACCGTCGGCCGCCTGACGGCTGCGCGTCGAGATGCTGACGGTCTGCTGAGGGCGGCTGCAACGCCACGCCTGATGCAAGCCTACGCGATTGGACGGTGAACCATGACCTGGTCAATCGTCGCGCGTGATCAAGACACGGGACATCTGGGCGTAGCCGTCGCCAGCCGTTTCTTCGCGGTTGGCTGCGCCGTGCCGCATATCAGGGGCAGGGTGGGCGCTATCGCCACCCAGGCGTTCGTCAACCCGCTTTATGGAACCGATGGCCTGAAGCTTCTTGAGGAGGGCAGGTCACCGGATGAGGTCATTGCAAGCCTGACTGCGCGCGACGACGGCCACCGGCAGCGGCAGATGCACCTGATCGACGCCCATGGTCGCAACGCCGCCTTCACCGGTGAAAACTGCGTCGACTGGGCCGGTCACCTCGTCGACCGCAACGTCTCGGTTGCCGGCAACATGCTGGCGGGACCGCAGGTGATCGCCGAGACCATGCGTGTCTACAACGAAGCAGCTGAACGCGGTGCACCGCTTGCCGAACGCCTGCTCGATGCCATGGACGCGGGCGAGGCGGCTGGCGGTGACAAGCGCGGCCGCCAGTCGGCAGCGCTCGTCATCTACCGCGACCAGGATTATCCCTGGCTACGGATCAATGCCGATGATCACCCCGAGCCGCTTTTCGAACTGCGCAGCCTCTATGCCGTTGCGCAGGAGCGCTTCCTGCACGTCGCTGAGACCATGCCGACCCGGGAAAACCCGCACGGCATGATCGACCGCAGCATTATCGACGAAAAGATCGCGGCGCTCGAAGCGCAACGGCTGGCCGAAAAACGTCCGTCAGCCTCCTACGCCACTCCTTTGACGCTCAAGTAAGGGTCACCCGATGAGCCAGACCTCCACGCCGACTGTTCCTGTCCTTTCCGTCAAGAACCTCACCACCTCTTTCCTCGTCGATGGCGATTGGAAGAGCGTCGTCCGAAATGTCTCCTTCGATGTGATGCCTGGCGAAACCGTTGCCATCGTCGGAGAATCCGGCTCGGGAAAATCCGTGACGTCCCTGTCGATCATGCGCCTGCTTGCGTCCAACACGAGCCGCATTGAAGGCGAGGTAATGCTGAACGCACGCGATCTTCTGTCCATTTCTGAAAAGGACATGCGCGGGGTGCGCGGCAACGAAGCATCCATGATCTTTCAGGAGCCGATGACCTCGCTCAATCCGATCTTCACCATCGGCCGGCAGATTTCGGAGGTTCTCACCCGTCACAAGGGCATGTCCAAGCAGGAAGCGCGCGCCGAAACCGTCAGGCTGCTCGAAAAGGTGCGCATCCCGAACGCGCAATCCCGTTTCGACGAATATCCGCACCAGTTCTCCGGCGGCATGCGTCAGCGCGTGATGATTGCCATGGCGCTTGCTTCGAAGCCCAAGCTTCTGATCGCAGACGAACCGACCACGGCGCTCGACGTCACCATCCAGGGACAGATCCTCGACCTGATCAAGGTGCTTCAGGAAGAGGAGGGCATGTCAGTGCTCTTCATTACCCATGACATGGGCGTCGTCGCCGAGATTGCCGACCGTACCATCGTCATGTTCCGCGGCGACGAGGTCGAGACCGGCCCGACCGAGGAGATTTTCCATCGCGGCAAGCATCCGTATACGCGGGCACTGCTCTCGGCGGTGCCGAAGCTGGGTTCGATGCAGAACCACGCCTGGCCCACCCGCTTCCCCGTGGTCGACATGAAAACCGGGTTGGCCGTCGAGCCGATCGAAGTGGCCGGCACCGTGGAAAAGGGCCGCACACCGGTCCTTAGCGTCAAGAACCTGGTGACCCGTTTCCCGATCCGCTCCGGCCTCCTGTCGCGCCAGACCGGCGCGGTGCATGCGGTGGAAAATGTGTCCTTCGATCTGTTCCAGGGCGAAACGCTGGCCCTGGTCGGTGAGTCCGGCTGCGGCAAGTCGACCACGGGCCGCTCGATCATGCGCCTCGTCGATCCGACCGGCGGCGATATCTCGCTCGATGGCTACGATGTCCTGCGGCTCGACCAGGTCAGCCTGCGCAACATGCGCAAATCCGTCCAGATGATCTTCCAGGATCCGTTTTCATCGCTCAATCCGCGCATGACGGTAGGATCGGCCATATCCGAACCCTTCATCAAGCACCGGTTGGGTACGGTGAAACAGGCGAGGGACAAGACCGCCGATCTTCTCGAAAAGGTCGGTCTTTCCGCCGACATGGCAAAACGCTACCCGCACGAATTTTCCGGCGGCCAGCGCCAGCGCATCGCGATCGCGCGCGCGCTTGCCCTCGATCCGAAGGTGATCGTTGCCGATGAAAGCGTGTCGGCGCTCGACGTGTCGATCAAGGCGCAGGTCTGCAACCTCCTGCTTGATCTGCAGCAGACCCTCAACCTTTCCTTCCTGTTCATCAGCCATGACATGGCGGTGGTGGAACGCGTCAGCCACCGGGTGGCCGTCATGTATCTCGGCGAGATCGTCGAGATCGGGCCTCGGGCGGCCGTGTTCGACAATCCGCAGCATCCCTATACGAAGAAGCTCATGGCCGCCGTTCCGGTGCCGGATCCTGCAAGGCGTGGAATCAGACGCGGCATTTCAAACGACGAGCTGAAAAGCCCGGTGCGGGGAATGGATTACCGCCCACCGGTTCGCGAGTATCGCGAAGTCTCCGACGGCCATGTCGTGCAGGTCGCATGATCGGCTGTCGCTGAAGGTCAGATCAGCTTCAGCCCCTTGAGGCTGGCATGACCGTCCTTGCCGATGATGATGTGGTCGTGGACGGTGATGCCGAGTGGCTTTGCCGTCTCGACGATAGTCCGCGTCATGTCGATATCGGCGCGTGACGGGGTAGGGTCGCCACTGGGATGGTTGTGGACGAGGATGAGCGCAGTCGCCGAAAGCTCCAGGGCTCGCCGCACCACTTCGCGCGGATAGACTGGCGTATGGTCGACCGTTCCATGCCCCTGGATTTCATCCGAGATCAGGGCGTTGCGCTTGTCTAGAAAGAGCACGCGGAACTGTTCGCGCGCTTCGTATGCCATCGCCGCATGGCAGTAATCAATCACCGAAGACCAGGACGAAAGCACCTGCTTGCCCCGCAACTCGCTTCGCAGCATCCGCTGACCCGTCGTCGCGACGAGCTTCAGGTCGAGCGCGACGGCCTCACCGATTCCCTTGACCTCCTGCAGCAGTCCGAGCGGCGCGCCAAGCACGCTGGCAAGGTTTCCGAAGCGAGCAATCAATGCTTTCGCGAGCGGCTTGGTATCGCGCCTCGGGATGGAGCGGAAAAGCAGGAGTTCGAGGATCTCGTAGTCTGCGAGCGAAGCATCGCCGTGGTCCCGGTACTTCTCCCGCAACCGCTCCCGGTGGCCGTGGTAATGTTCCTGCGTGACGGCAGGGGATCCGATTTGCGGAAGTTTGGCCGTTGGCCTCTTGGACTGTGTCTCGGCGAAAAAACCGCGTTCATCGACAGACAGGACCGCTCCGTCATCCTCTTCTGCTTCCATAGGGTCATGCGAGGAGACGGGCGGGTTGGTCATGGTCAGGCCTGCAATGGAGGCAGGCCGGGTCGGTCGAGACCGCCGGGCGACAGGGTAAACACTTCGCATCCCGTCGCGGTAACACCGACCGCGTGCTCGTATTGGGCCGACAGCGACCGGTCGCGGGTGACGGCGGTCCAGCCATCGGAAAGAACCTTCACATGCGGCTTGCCGAGATTGATCATCGGCTCGATCGTGAAGATCATGCCTTCCCTGATCTCGGGACCTTCGTCGGCACGGCCGTAGTGGAGGATGTTCGGGGAATCATGGAACAGCCGGCCGACGCCGTGGCCGCAGAAATCGCGCACGACCGAGCAGCGCTCAGCCTCGGCATAGGACTGGATAGCCTCGCCGATCGCGCCGGTGCGGGCACCGGGCTTGACGGCTGCGATGCCGCGCAGAAGGCATTCGTAGGTCACGTCCATCAATCGCTCGGCAGCGCGCTTGATCTGTCCGACCGGATACATGCGGCTGGAATCGCCATGCCAGCCATCGAGAATATAGGTCACATCGATATTGACGATATCGCCCTCGCGCAGCGGCTTGTCCTCAGGCATGCCGTGGCAGACGACATGGTTGATCGAGGTGCAGACGGAGTATTTGTAGCCGCGGTAACCGAGCGTTGCGGGCAGGGCGCCATTGTCCATGCCGAACTCGAACACGAAACGGTCGATCGCATTGGTGGTGATACCCGGCTGGACGATCGCCGCAAGTTCGTCGAGGCAGCGCGCCGTCAGCTGGCAGGCCTTGCGCATGCCGTCAAAATCCTGCGCCGTATCGTAGAGACGGATAGCACCCGTGTTTTTTGAGGGGGCGGAAACCGCCTCGATGTAATTGACCATGATATTTCTCTCGCAACTCCCACAGTTCATAAAACAGAGGGGCGGGGTTCGTCCATCATAACCATTCCCGACGCTATGATTTCCTCGCGAGTGACGCGGCAGCGGAGCGCATAGGCCTCGACGCCGCGCGCCTTGGCACGAGCGAATGCGATCGCATACATCGGGTCGAGATCGCTGCAGATCGAAAACCGCGTGCAGTCGTGACGCTGAATGAGGTAGATCATCACCGCCCGGTGACCTGTCTCCACCATATCGCCGAGCTCCTCGAGATGCTTGGCGCCGCGCTTCGTCACGGTGTCAGGAAATTCGGCGAGCCCCGCTGAACGGCTGAAATGGACGTTCTTCACTTCCACGTAGGCATCCGGCAGATTTTCCTGCTTGAGGAGAAAGTCGATGCGGGAGTTACGCCCGTATCTCTGCTCGCGCAGGATCGTGCCGTAGCCGGAAAGGCTGGGGATCAGGCCGGCACGGATCGCTTCTTCGGTTAGCCTGTTGGGCAGTCCGGTATTGATGCCGACCATCTTGCCGCCGGCCTCGACCATTTCGAACATGTGACGGTATTTGCGGGTCGGGCTGTCATGCTCCGATACCCAGATCCTCGACCCGGGCTCCGTCAATCCCCGCATGGAGCCGGTATTCGGACACGACCCGGTAAACGGCGTGCCATCCTCCAGCACCGCGTCGAACAGGAAGCGCTTGTAGCGCTGGACAAGCGTTGCGGAGACGAGCGGCGGATCAAAGCGCATGAGGTTCTTCTGGAATGCTGGGAAGTGTCAGTCGCGGACGAGAACGTAGGTTCCCGGTGCGTCGGCCAACGCGGTGAGCGCGGACCCGCCGGGCTTTCGGGCCGGCACCTGGTTACCCGCTTTCGGTCCGATCCAGTCCTGCCAATGCGTCCACCACGACCCCTCATGCTCCTGCGAGCCGGCAACCCAGTCCTCCAGCGTGTCCTTCAATTGGCCATCGGTCCAGTATCGGTACTTCCGTCTTTCCGGCGGATTGACGACGCCTGCGATATGGCCGGATCCAGCCAGCACGAAATCGACCGAACCGCCAAACAGCGACGAGCCGAGGAACACGGATTTCGCAGGCGCGATGTGGTCTTCGCTTGTGGCAAGATTATAAACGGGAATGACGATGTCCTTCAGCGACAGACGCTCCCCGGCAAGTTCCATCAGGCCGTTGGAGAGCTTGTTATCGAGGTAGCAATTGCGCAGGTAGTAGGCGTGGTTGGCAGGTGTCATCCGGGTCGAGTCCGAATTCCAATACAGTAGGTCGAACGGCAGCGGCTCCTGGCCCTTGAGATAGTTATTGACCACGTAAGGCCAGATCAGCTCGGACGCACGCAGCATGTTGAATGCCGCCGCCATCTTCGACCCGTCGAAATAGCCGGTCGCGTTCATATAGGTCTCGATCGTCGAAACCTGCGCCTCGTCGACGAAGACCTTGAGGTCGCCTGCATAAGTAAAGTCGACCTGGGTAGCGAGGAACGTCGCCGATGCGATCCTTTTCACGTTTGTCTTGGCGTGGAAGGCGAGCGTAGCCGCCAGCAACGTGCCGCCGACGCAGTAGCCGATCGCATCGACCTCGCGTTCGCCGGTCGACGTCTCGATCGTGTCGAGCGCAAAATCGATGCCCTCGTGCATGTAGGCTTCCCATCCCTTGGCCGCATGGCGCCTGTCGGGATTGACCCAGGAGATCACGAACACGGTGTGCCCGCGGTCGACGCACCACTTGATGAAGCTCTTTTGCGGTGTCAGGTCGAGAATGTAGAACTTGTTGATCCAGGGCGGCACGATGACCAGCGGCCGTTTGAAGACCGTCTCCGTCGTCGGTTCGTATTGCAGAACCTCGCAGAGGTCGTTGCGGGCGACGACCTTGCCGGTTGTAAGCGCGATATTGAGGCCGAGCGCAAACTTGGAGGCATCCGTCTGGCGAAGTCTCAGCTCGCCGCCGCCGGCCATGATGTCCTCGGCCAGCATTTTCATACCGGTGACGAGATTGGCTCCGTGCGAGGCGACCGTCGCGCGATAGACTTCGGGGTTGGTGATCGCAAAATTTGCAGGCGACAACGCAGCGGTCACCTGCTTCACGTAGAATGCCGCCTTGTGCCGCGTATGCTCGTCCAGCCCCTGCGCCTCGGCAACCAGAGTCTCGGCCCAGGTGGCGGTAACCGTGAAGACTTGCCGCATGAACGCAAAGAACGGGTTCTTCACCCACTCCTCGTCGGCGAATCGCTTGTCTCTCGGCAGCGCCGCTGGCTCGCTCTCTTGAGGCGCGCCTCCGAATTGCGAGAGCGATCGCGTCCAGATTTCCATATAGCTTGAGAAGAGCAGGGTTTGTGCTTGCAGCGTCCGTTGCGGCTCTGAAATCCAGTACTCGGTGACCTGCGAAAGCGTCTTGATGAGGTCACTGAGCGGATCGAGCGCGGGGTCTGGAATATCGCCGCGCTCCCTTGGCGCGAGCCATTCCGATGCGGCCTTGCCGAGGTTCTCCATGGCACGCGCGAAATTCATCGCCATCTCGTGCGGGTCCTTGACGATATAGGCCTCGACCGCCTTGGGGTCGAAGCCCGGAAATTCCGGACCGCCTGTCCCCTTATCCCCGGAGTTTTGCGCCACGCGAGCCCTCCTCGTCAGCTGTCGTCTGATTTCATTTGTACATTGTGGCTGAAACCGAATACAAGTGCCAGCGGCTAGGCTGCCGGGTAGATGGCCCCGGCGACAGAAAATGGGTACGGACATGGAAAAACTGAGGCGTCGCATCGGCTGGTTACCGCTTTTCATCGGTATCGGCGCCATGCCTCTTGTGTCCGGCTGCAACAGCAACAGCTTTGCGCTGGATGATGGTATTCCCAATACGCCGCCACCGGCCGTAATCACGCAGACCAGGACGGCACCGCCTCCGGGTCCGATCGTCAAGCGCGACACCGGCACATATCCCACATTCGACTATACGCTTCGCGCTGCCAACGAGCAGATCGAAGATGCAGATTACCAGAAGACCGAGCCGCGCATGGCATCGCTTGCCCGAGCCCGCAAGTCCGGCACCATCTCCGAAGCGGAGTATCAGCGTCGTGTGGTCGAGTACCGCAAGCTCGCCACCGATCATGGCAAGGATGCCCAGGCCGGTATTTCCGGCCAATAGGGCGACGAGCCGATCCGGCCGGATATTGCTATTGCGTTTGAGGACATTTGGCCGCAAAGCAAAAATGGCATAAAGTGAGGCTCGAGCAGCGGGACGAGCTCTGCTTCGATTTCATCCTTGAGGAACAACATGGAAGAGTTTCATAAAGTCCGGCGTCTGCCGCCCTACGTTTTCGAACAGGTGAACCGTTTGAAAGCAAGCGCGCGAGCGGGTGGCGCGGACATTATCGATCTCGGCATGGGCAATCCCGATCTACCTACTCCGCAGGCGATCGTCGACAAGCTCTGCGAAGTGGTCCAGGATCCGCGCACGCACCGCTACTCCTCCTCCAAGGGCATTCCGGGCCTTCGCCGCGCGCAGGCTGCTTACTATGCACGCCGGTTTGGTGTGAAGCTGAACCCGGATACGCAGGTCGTGGCAACGCTCGGCTCCAAGGAAGGCTTCGCCAACATGGCGCAGGCGATCACCGCGCCCGGTGACGTCATCCTCTGCCCCAATCCGACATACCCTATCCACGCCTTCGGCTTCCTGATGGCGGGCGGCGTGATCCGCTCCATGTCTGTCGAGCCGGACGATAGCTTCTTTCCGCCGCTGGAACGCGCGGTGAAGCATTCGATCCCGAAGCCGCTGGCACTCATCATCAATTACCCATCCAACCCGACCGCGCATATCGCGTCGCTGGATTTCTATAGGGAAGTGATCGCGTTTGCGAAGAAGCACGAGATCATCGTGCTCTCCGATCTTGCCTATTCGGAGATCTACTTCGACGACAACAACCCGCCACCTTCGGTTCTCGAAGTGCCGGGTGCGATGGATGTGGCCGTCGAGTTCACCTCGATGTCGAAAACCTTCTCCATGCCCGGCTGGCGCATGGGCTTTGCTGTCGGCAACGAGCGGCTGATCGCAGCGCTGACGCGCGTCAAATCCTACCTTGATTATGGCGCGTTCACGCCGATCCAGGTGGCTGCAGCCCACGCGCTGAACGGTGACGGTGCCGATATCGCGGAAGTGCGCAGCGTCTACAAGCGTCGCCGTGACGTGATGGTCGAGAGCTTCGGCAAGGCCGGTTTCGACGTACCGCCACCACCGGCGACCATGTTTGCCTGGGCGAAAATTCCGGAAAAGTTCCGCCATCTCGGGAGTCTGGAATTCTCCAAGCTTCTCGTCGAGAAGGCGCACGTTGCCGTCGCACCCGGTGTCGGTTTCGGTGAGATGGGCGACGACTACGTTCGCCTCGCACTGGTCGAAAACGAGCATCGCATTCGCCAGGCCGCCCGCAGCATCAAGAAGTTTCTGTCGACGGCAGACGATACGATGCACAACGTGATTACGCTCAACACGCGTCGCTGACAGCGAACCGGGCCGCCGATCACGGTTCGAGGGGCGGCCGTTCTGACCGCCCCATTCTCCAAAATACAGTCTCCCAAAATACCAGGAAAACTATCATGGCAGATGCCCTCAGAGTCGGCATTGCGGGTCTTGGCACTGTCGGTGCCTCGCTCGTTCGCATCATCCAGACCCGTGCCAAGGAGCTTGCGGTCACCTGCGGACGCCCGATCGAGATTGCCGCCGTGACGGCGAGAGACCGCAGCCGCGACCGCGGGATTGATCTCTCCGGCGTGACCTGGTTCGACAGCGCCGAAGACCTGGCGGCAAACGCTGAGATCGACGTGTTCGTGGAGCTGATGGGCGGTGCCGAAGGTGCCGCCGCTGATTCCGTGCGCGCAGCCTTGCGGCGCGGTCTCCATGTGGTGACAGCCAACAAGGCGCTGCTCGCCGCATCCGGCGTCGAACTCGCAAGGATCGCCGAAGAAAACGGCGCACTCCTCAATTTCGAGGCGGCCGTTGCCGGTGGTATCCCGGTCATCAAGGCCCTTCGCGAGTCTCTGACCGGCAACACGATTTCGCGTGTCTACGGCATCATGAACGGCACCTGCAATTACATCCTGACCCGGATGGAGAAGGAAGGCCTGTCCTTTGCCGACTGCCTCAAGGAAGCGCAGCGGCTGGGCTATGCCGAAGCCGATCCGGCCTTCGATATCGAGGGCAACGACACGGCGCACAAGCTGGCAATCCTGACGACGCTTGCTTTCGGCACCCAGATCGCGCCCGACGAGATCTATCTCGAAGGTATCACCAATATCTCGATCGACGATATCCATGCGGCCGCCGATCTCGGCTATCGCATCAAGCTTCTAGGTGTCGCACAGCGCACTGAAACCGGCATCGAGCAGCGCGTTCACCCGACCATGGTACCCCGTGATTCGGTCATCGCGCAGGTCGATGGCGTGACCAATGCCGTAGCGATCGAATCCGACATCCTCGGCGAACTGCTGATGGTCGGCCCGGGTGCGGGCGGCAATGCAACGGCATCCTCGGTGCTCGGCGATATCGCCGACATCGCCAAGAGCCGCCCGGGTGCGCAGCAGGTTCCGGTTCTCGGCACACCGGCGGCTTCGCTGGCACCTTACAAGCGCGCCCAGATGCAGAGCCACGAGGGTGGTTATTTCATCCGGCTGACCGTTGCCGACCGGACCGGCGTCTTCGCCTCGATCGCTGCCCGCATGGCCGAGAACGCCATCTCGCTGGAATCGATCGTCCAGCGCTCAAAGCCCGATTCGTCCGTGATGTCGAAGACGATCATCCTCGTCACGCATGCGACGATGGAGAATTCGGTCCGCAAGGCCGTCGATGGCATCAAGGCCGAGAGCTATCTGGTCGGCGAGCCGCAGGTCATCCGGATCGAACGCCCCAAGGACATGTGACCCACGCAGCCGTCGAGCCGCACTAGACTGGCCCCGGTGTTTTTTCGCCGAGGCCACGTCCTTTGCCGAAAACAGATTACTGTAGATGCGCCGATGCGCTAAAACGGCTGCATGACCACCCAATCGACCACCTCAATCGCCAGCAGCCTTTCCCAGACGACGTCACCGGTCGATCCGGTACCGCGCGCGTTCCTGAACGTCGAGCAATCGGTTAGTGGCCAGCGGTGGGTATCGCGGCTCGACCAGGCGGCGCAGAACCGCGCGCTTGCCATCAGCCAGATCCACGGTATTCCCGAACTGGTCGCCCGCGTGCTTGCCGGCCGCGGCGTGACGCTCGACGATGCCCCGGCCTTCCTTGATCCGACCATCCGGTCACTGATGCCCGATCCGTTGACGCTGACGGATTGCGACAAGGCTGCAGCGAGACTGGTCGCGGCGATCAACCGACGCGAGCGGGTTGCGATCTTCGGCGATTACGATGTGGATGGCGCGGCCTCTTCCGCGTTGCTCTATCGTTTCCTGACGCATTTCGGTGTCGAGGCCGAGATCTATATTCCGGATCGCATCTTCGAAGGCTACGGACCGAACCCCAATGCGATCCGTCAACTGGTGGCGAACGGCGCGCAGCTAATCGTCACGGTCGACTGCGGCTCGACGAGCCTGGACGCGCTGACAGCGGCCAAGGACGAGGGCTGCGATGTGGTTGTCATCGACCACCACCAGGTCGGTCACGTGCTGCCGCCCTGTGTGGCGCTCGTCAATCCCAACCGCCAGGACGATCTCTCGGGGCAGGGGCATCTCTGCGCGGCGGGAGTCGTGTTTCTGGTCATGGTCGCGACCCTGAAGCAGTTGCGCGAAGGTGGCGATAGCCGCGCACAGTCTCTCGATCTGCTCGGTCTGCTGGATCTGGTGGCGCTGGCAACCGTCTGCGATGTCGTGCCACTAAAGGGGCTGAACCGGGCCTACGTGGTGAAGGGGCTGATTGCTGCCCGTCACATGGTCAATCCGGGACTCACGGCGTTGTTTCGAAAGGCGGGTCTTGGCGGACCGGTGACGCCCTATCATTTCGGCTTCATGATCGGCCCACGTATCAATGCCGGCGGGCGAATCGGCGATGCAGCACTCGGCAGCCGCTTGCTGACACTGGAAGACGATATCAAGGCGGAGGAGATCGCCGGCCGGCTGGACGATCTGAACCGCGAGCGGCAGGCCATGGAAGCCGCCATGCTGGCGGAGGCCGAAGCCGAAGTCCTTGGCGAATACGGCGACGCCGAGGGCGCGTCCGTCATCGTCACCGCGCATGAGAAATGGCATCCGGGCATCGTCGGTCTTCTGGCTGCGAGACTGAAGGAGAAATTCCGGCGGCCCGCATTCGCGATCGCTTTCGACCCGTCCGGCAAGGGCACCGGTTCCGGCCGTTCGATCAACGGTTTCGACATGGGCCGGATGGTTCGCGGCGCAGTCGAATCAGGGCTTCTGCTAAAAGGTGGCGGTCACGCCATGGCGGCGGGACTGACCGTCGAGCGCGCCAATCTCGGCAAGCTGCGCGCCTATTTCGAGGAAGTGGCGGCTGAGGGCGTTCCGGCGCTTGTTGCCAACCACGTGCTGAAGATCGATGGCGCACTATCGGCATCAGGGGCCACGATTGCGCTGTTCGACCAGCTGGAACTTGCGGGTCCCTACGGGTCTGGCCACGCGCAGCCCGTCTTTGCCATTCCCGCCCATCGTCTGAGAGACGTGCGGCTTGTCGGCACCGCGCATGTGAAGATCACGCTGGAATCACTCGATGGCACGCGTCTGGACGGGATTGCGTTCAGGGCGGCCGAAACGCCGCTCGGCCAGATGCTGCTCAACTCCCGCGGAAAGCAGATCCATGCCGCGGGATGCCTCACGGCCGACCAGTGGCAGGGAAATCGACGGATCCAGCTCAGGCTTCTCGACGCGGTCGAGTCGCGGTGAAAGCCGCAATGTAAAATCAGGGATTGGCAGAAGGGGAACTGGTACGCCCTAGGGGAGTCGAACCCCTCTTTTCAGAATGAAAATCTGACGTCCTAACCGATAGACGAAGGGCGCGTACAGTGAGCGCTCGTATAGTCAGGCTTGCCCGATCCGGCAAGTAGAAAAATCGATATTTCTCTGTTTTTAAATGAAATAATCCAAGCCAAGGCGTGCCGCGGGAAAACGCGCGAGCGAACAATCCTGAAGATATGGAAGAAGGGGGAAGTGGTACGCCCTAGGGGAGTCGAACCCCTCTTTTCAGAATGAAAATCTGACGTCCTAACCGATAGACGAAGGGCGCGTACAGGAGCGTCTTATAGGGACGCTTTTTCAAACAGACAAGCCAAAAAACGGTATTTTTCGGAAGATAAGCAGAGAAAATTGCACGTCTGGATCCTCCAAGATAACTTAGAGGTTCTTGTGCAGAATCAACAGTTTGAAGGAAGGAACTGGTACGCCCTAGGGGAGTCGAACCCCTCTTTTCAGAATGAAAATCTGACGTCCTAACCGATAGACGAAGGGCGCGTACAGTGAGCGCCCTTATAGAGGCGTGATTTCGTTACCGCAAGCGCAAAAACGATGTTTTTCACGAAAAATTAGACGCGCAGAAAACGCGCTTTCAGTAAGCGTAAAGCCACGCCAAATCAGCGGCTTATCCGATTTGTCCAGCTCGCACTTTTCGCTCCCGTATGAGGCTGATGGTTAGAGCTGCGCCTGTTGTGACGGGTCCGGCAGCGGCTGGCGGGGCGTGAAGACGCTGCCATGCGCTGCATTGATCCCGCCGGCCGGAGCGGCGACGGCTGTCTGCCCGTCAGGGGTAGCAGCAGGTACCGTCGTTGCCGATGGGAATGGCGATGCGTTGGACGAAAAGATGCTGTAGCTGCTCGCGCGCACGCCAGTCGGTTGCGTGACGAGCCCGGCGATGGAGTTCGACGGCTGCTCCGGCGCCGGAGGGAAGGCGCCGGGGGCGGCGTTGGCGCCCGGCGCAGCAGACGCTGCAGCTGGCGCGGATTTGGCCTGGTGCGCCTGTGTGGAGACGAGAGGATCGACATAAAGGCTGGCGCCGCTCGTGCCGCCCTTGGCAAGCGGTTTTGCCGCGCCATCCGGTTGCTCCGCGGCCACCGCCTCTGCGGAAACAGGATCGGCGTCGGCGACCTTGCGGGTCATCGAGCAACTGCTCATCATTAAAGCTGCTATCGCCACTGCGAGGAGCGGAAAACTCGGCCTTGAGATCGATCTTGCTGGCGAAACCGGCACGTGATGCCCTTCATGTGCGTCGCGGACACTCTGTCGCGAATCATGGAGATGAGCATCACGTGTCCTGTTTCGCTCGGCAAGAGAGGGGAATCGGCCTTGGTCAGGCCGACGCAAGCCTCAATTACCAGCTGCCGGTATTCGGCATCGATGCCCACGGCTCGGCGACCGGCAGGTTGTCGCCCTTCTGCAGGATCTCGAAGGAAATGCCGTCCGGCGAAAGCACGAAGGCCATCCGACCTTCGCGAGGCGGACGGTTGATCACGATGCCATTGTCCTGCATGTGCTGGCAGAACGCATAGACGTCGTCGACCTCATAGGCGAGGTGGCCGAAATTGCGTCCGCCCGTGTAATCCTCGCTGTCCCAGTTGTAGGTAAGCTCGATGCACGGCGCCATGTTCTCCTTAGCCTGCGAAACGTCGTCGCGTGCAGCCAGAAAGACCAGCGTGAAGCGGCCCTTGTCATTTTCGATGCGGCGGATCTCCTCCAAACCCATCAATGTCTTGTAGAAATGGAGAGACGCGTCGAGATCCTTGACCCGAACCATTGTGTGTAGATAGCGCATGTGTCGCAAGCTCCGCGATGTCGTTGGCAAACTGTCGAGCGGATATGGTGCATTGCAGGAGGTCAGCAAGCCTGGGGCAAGCCGTCAGCCGTAGAAAGATGCTGATAAAGTCCAGACGGGGACTTGCACTGGAGGGTTAACGGGATGTTAATCTAGGCGCGAAGAATCACTTCCACCGTCATGTCGTAACGCGTAATCGAGGGGCCGATAGGATATGGCAGACAGGATATCGTTGAAAGGCGTAGCCGAATACGAGGAATTCGCGGGCGATCCGGTCGAGCTCATCGAAATTACGGGTGTGGTCAAGTGGTTCGATGTTGCGAAGGGGTTCGGCTTCATTGTGCCCGACAACGGTATGCAGGATGTGCTTCTGCATGTGACCTGCCTGAGGCGCGATGGATACCAGACCATCCTTGAAGGAACCCGTATCGTCGCGATGATCCAGAAGCGCGACCGTGGCTATCAGGCCTTCCGCATTCTTTCCATGGATCAGTCGACCGCAGTTCATCCCTCGCAGTTGCCGCCGGTTCGCACCCATGTTCAGGTTACGCCAACGAGCGGCCTGGAACGGGCACTGGTGAAATGGTTCAACCGCACCAAGGGCTTCGGATTCCTGAGCCGCGGTGAGGGGACCGAAGATATCTTCGTCCACATGGAAACGCTGCGCCGCTACGGACTGACAGAGCTCCGTCCCGGCCAGACCGTGCTGGTCCGGTTCGGACCTGGCGACAAGGGCTTGATGGCAGCCGAAATTCATCCCGACAATCCCAACCCTGTAAGCCGGTCACATTGATGTTGAGAATGCAGTCATTCGGGCGGATCACGCCCTTTGCAAAAGGCGCTCTTGCGGCGCTTTTTCTGTTTGTCGCCTACGCTGCCGCAGCCCAGCAGGTCATCTTTCCAAAAGATGAGCTGTCGATCCGCACGGCAGCGGGCAAGACCCATGCCTTTGTGATCGAGCTCGCTCTGACGGACCAGCAGCGCTCGCAGGGCCTGATGTACCGCAAGGAAATGCCTGACGATCACGGCATGCTGTTCGACTTCGGCGAGACACGCCGTGTTTCCATGTGGATGGAAAACACCATCCTGCCGCTCGATATGCTGTTTATCGAGGGCGACGGGACGGTCTCTCATATCCGCGAAAATGCGGTTCCTTACTCTCGTGACGTGATTGATTCGCGGGGACCGGTAAAATTTGTCCTCGAACTGAATGCCGGTCGGACGAAAGCGCTCGGAATCAAGGTTGGTGACAAGGTGGTTTCCAAACGGATCGGCAACGCAGGATAGGTGTTTGGCCGCTTTCCCACAGTTAGTTCGCTAGAGAGTTCGAACAATTGGGAAAATCGACTTTTTGCAGTTGCGGGCTGGTAGGGAACCGTGTATCTCGCATTCTTGTAAGGAACGGAGTGTAGCGCAGTCTGGTAGCGCATCTGGTTTGGGACCAGAGGGTCGGGAGTTCGAATCTCTCCACTCCGACCATTGCCTTCAAAAGAGCGTCGCGCTCAGCAGTTGCCCAAGCGTCACGCTAGCAAAAGTCGGATGTTTCAGTTCATGACGGCCAAGATCTATCGTCCCGCAAAAACTGCAATGCAATCTGGCAAAGCCAAGACGCATCTCTGGCTCCTCGAATTCGACCAGGAAGAGCCAAGCCGGATCGATCCGATCCTTGGCTATACATCTTCCGGAGACATGAAGCAGCAGGTGCGCCTGACCTTTGAAAGTCAGGAACTTGCCGAAGCCTACGCCAAGCGTGAAGGCATCGAATACCGCGTCGTCCAGCCGAAAGAACCTGCGCGTCAAGCTGCTTCCTACACCGACAATTTCCGCTTCAATCGCTCGCAGCCCTGGACGCACTGACTTCCTGTCTGCGTTCTGTTAGAAGCGTCTTAGCAGGCCCCTTAGCTCAGCTGGATAGAGCACCTGCCTTCTAAGCAGGTGGTCGCAGGTTCGAATCCTGCAGGGGTCGCCAAAACTATCTCCCAAAAAATTGCGACTGCCGCTTGAGCGAAGGGATATCGCCTTGAGCAAAGCGCTGCTTTGGAGCTGGATATAGAGATCAAGAATCTCTGGCGTATTTCGCCCCGCCCGGCAAGGTCGGCTAACCATTGCTTCATTTTCGAAATCAGACCCTAGAGAAAGCACAACCCTCCAAAGGCCGCAGCCGACGACGACCTGAGTTAACTCGTCGTGTGTTGGTCGGATATCGGCTTGGCGACCCGCCTGTGTGTTCGAGGGTATGAACTACTGATTGAGGCGCGTGAGGCTTTCATCGCGGTTGTGTGCACATGCCATGATGCAAATGTATGACTTTCGCGAGGGTCGATGAGGCCAGCAGACGTCCGACTCGGATTTCGCATTCCGCGTAGGTCCTCGCGAGCACGTCATCCTGAAACTGCGTCAACGGCTCGATTGCGTCGCGCGACCGGGCCGGACAACCGTGACGGCAACAAAAAAACCGAACAATGGAGGTCCCATTGTTCGGCGAGTTGAGTGCTGGAACCAAGAGATGGCGTCCGAGCTTTTGGGTACGATCTGGATGTTAACCTGGGTTGAAGACCTCAGGCGAATACTTGAGTGAGAATACCTGCGGGCCAATCGTGCAACGACGTTACCTCATGACCCGACTTGATTGCATCTCGCAATGCCAGCGATCAGCAAGTGGTAGCAGCGCCGCCGCAGTTCAACTTCTTGCTGAGGTTCGTGAATTGCGTGCTTAGTGCACCGCCGAGCGTCTGTGCACCAGCGATCAGCGCGACAGAGATAAGAGCGGCGATGAGCCCGTATTCGATGGCAGTGGCGCCAGACTCGTCCTTCATAAAGCGTGCAAAAACCGACATGCAAATCCTCCTTGATTCGTGCCGTGGGACAAGGCGTCCCTACGTGTTGTTCTTTTACCGAACGTCAAAAGAGTGTTGCGTTAACAGGATCGGTTAATATGTTCCTATTGGCTAATGTGAGTTCTGAATGGTTAAGAAGTTGTTTTCGCGGTTCCGTGACTTGTGCTCATCGCCCGCCGGCGACCCGGTCGAACTGGATCCTTTCATTGTAGGATAACGCATGCTCATGACCAAACCGGGCCTAGAATGCTGCCACCGGTACTCGTGGTGCCAGAGCGTTGCAGTGGGGTAGGACCTACCATTCACTCCTCCGCGTACCCAGCCTAACCACGTCATGTTGCGATGCAGCAACAGCGGGAGTTCACATCTTCGGGAAACCGATCGTGATCCCGCAATCGCATTTCAGCCCCAAAATCGATTCGAAGCTGCCTCATTCAAGGGTATATTCGCGGCGGTCAGTTCCGTTGCATCGGCAGGGGAAGGCACGTGGCGAAAACGGACCATTGGGTCTGACAAACTCGCCTCCATCGCATTGAAACGGGTTTTCCAGGTGACCTCGCGGTCGCTTGCGCCTCAACATTGTCTTGAGCCTTCGAGTGGGGATCAAATGAACAGAAGTCTATTGGCCGGCGGCGTCGCGCTGTTTGCGGCAATCTTTGCGGTTGGCCCGTTTTTGGCATCCAGCGCCCATGCGGCGGACAGGCCGCTGATCTGGCAGCCCGTCAAGAATTCGGACAGAAGCTATTCCGTCAAGCTCGGCTTCAGGTTGCCGACAGAGCTGGAACCCGAGGCGGGCTTTAACGTCGGTGTCGATGCGAAGAAGGATGGGTCGATGAACACGCCGCTCCGGCTGTGGGGCAGCATGAAGATGAAGTCGATCCAGAGGCCCGCTTACGAGGTCGAACGCAAGATCGGGATCGATTACGACGGATTGGCCGAAACGGCCGCCGTCAGCATGAACTACCACCAAACGCAGATCGTCACGTCGACGATCGATGTCGAGCGCAACGCGAGCTATGTCATGCGCTACGACGGGCTCAATCAGGACTGGAGTGGCCTCGACGCCAACCAGACCCTCAGGCTGTCCCGGGCAAACACCGGCACAGCCGTGGTCGTCCGCGCAACGGCGATCGATACGTTTCGTATCGGCGGCGCGGGGCTGGGACTCGAGCAGAAACTAGGTGACAGCCTGACACTCAGCGGCTCCGTCGATCGCTATTCGGACGCGACCGCAGCAGTAACCAGCGTCAATGCCCGCTACTCATTCCAGTGGTGATGGCGCCCTGACGATTGTTTCGACGGGAAACGGAAAAGGGGCGCTCGCGGCGCCCCTTTTCTATTGCAGGTCATTCGCGTTGGCGCAGTCTGCCTAGTGCAGGATCTGGCTAAGGAACAGTCTGGTGCGCTCGTGCTGCGGATTGTCGAAGAACTCCGCCGGCGAATTCTCTTCCACGATCTGTCCCTGGTCCATGAAGATCACCCGGTTGGCGACCTGGCGGGCAAAGCCCATTTCATGGGTGACGCACATCATGGTCATGCCTTCTTCGGCAAGGCCAACCATCGTATCGAGCACTTCCTTGACCATTTCAGGATCGAGAGCCGAGGTCGGTTCGTCGAACAGCATGATCTTCGGCTTCATGCACAGCGAGCGGGCAATCGCCACGCGCTGCTGCTGACCGCCGGAGAGCTGGCCCGGATACTTATGGGCCTGTTCCGGGATCTTGACACGCTTGAGGTAGTGCATCGCCACTTCCTCGGCTTCCTTCTTCGGCATCTTGCGAACCCAGATCGGTGCAAGCGTGCAGTTCTCAAGGATCGTCAGGTGCGGGAAGAGGTTGAAGTGCTGGAACACCATGCCGACTTCTCGCCGCACTTCGTCGATCTTTTTCAGATCGTTGGTAAGTTCGATATTGTCGACGACAATGCTGCCCGACTGATGTTCCTCGAGGCGATTGATACAGCGGATCATCGTCGATTTTCCGGAGCCTGACGGCCCGGCGATGACGATGCGTTCGCCTTTCATCACCTTGAGATTGATGTCGCGCAGCACGTGAAAATCGCCATACCACTTGTTCATGCCGATGATCTCGACAGCGACATCCGTGGAGGAGACGGTGAGGTTTTTGGGTTGGGCGTCAGCCATTGTTTTTCCCCTTGTTATCGCTTGTGGCCGGTATCGAGATGCCGTTCCATAAAGGCGGAATAGCGTGACATGCCGAAGCAGAAGATCCAGTAGATAAGACCAGCGAACACGAGGCCGGTAAGCGGCGTCATGGGCGTGATCCAAGTCGTATCGGTAAAGTTGAGCCGGATGATGTTCAAGAGGTCGAACATGCCGATGATGGCAACGAGCGACGTATCCTTGAACAGGCCGATGAAGGTGTTGACGATGCCAGGGATCACGAGCTTGATCGCCTGTGGAAGGACGATCAGGCGGGTTTTCTGCCAGTAGCTGAGGCCGAGCGAATCGGCGCCTTCGCCCTGACCTTTCGGAATAGCCTGCAGGCCGCCACGAATGACTTCTGCCATATAGGCGGAGGCAAACAGCGACACACCGATCACGGCGCGCAGGAAGTTGTCGATGCTCCAGCCGGTGGGCAGGAACAGCGGCAGCATCACGTTTGCCATGAAGAGAACCATGACAAGCGGTACGCCGCGGATCACCTCGATGAAGACGACGCAGAGCGTCTTTAATACGCGCATGTTGGAACGCCGTCCGAGCGCCAAAAGGATGCCGACGGGGAAGGAGACCGCGATGCCGACGAAGGAGAGGATCAGCGTCACCATCATGCCGCCCCAGAGCGGGGTCTCGACCCGCTGCAGGCCAAGAACATTGCCATGCATGAGGAAGAACGAGACGACCGGGTAGACGAGAAACAGCAGAACGGCGTTCAGTGCCTTGTACGGCAATTTCGGAATGAGGAGAGGCACGAGCAGCACGATCAGCATGAACCCGACCAGCATGACGCGCCAGCGCTCCTCGATCGGGTAGCGGCCGAACATGAATTGCTGGAACCGGTCACCGACAAACGCCCAGCATGCGCCTTTCCAGCCATCCGGCTGGGTGCCGCCCTGGACGACGGTGGCGCAGACCGAGCGATCGGCACCGACCCAGCTTGCATTGATGAACAGCCAGTTGATGATGCCGGGCAAGGCGAAAGCCAGCAATGCGATGGCGACGATGGTCAGCACCACATCCTTTGGCGTTGCCAGGAGATTGGTCCGGATCCAGCCGCTTGCCGAACTGGCGCTGACCGGCGGCGGTTCCGGCGCGATCATGTCATTGCGAACGTAAGAGAGCTTGTGTGTAGACATGTCTTATCTCTCCACCAGAGCCATCTTGGCGTTGAACCAGTTCATGAACAGCGATGTCGCGATGCTGATGCTGAGATAGATGGTGAGCATGATCGTGATCATCTCGACAGCCTGACCGGTCTGGTTGAGTGAGGTGCTTCCGGTCGAAAACAGCTCGGGAAACCCGATCGCAACGCCGAGAGACGAGTTTTTGGTCAGGTTGAGATACTGGCTTGTCAGCGGTGGAATGATGATGCGGAAAGCCTGCGGTACGACAACCAGTCTGGTGATCTTGCCCGGCTGGACGCCGAGTGCAGCGGCGGCTTCCGTCTGTCCCTTGCCGACGCCCTTGATGCCGGCTCGGATGATTTCCGCGATAAACGCTGCCGTGTAGAGCGAAAGCGCCAGATAGAGAGCCACGAATTCTGGACGAATATTGGCGCCGCCGGAAAGATTGAAACGACCTTCGACGGGATAGTCGAAGGTCAGCGGCGAACCCATGGCGATGAATCCGAGAAGCGGCAGACCGATGATGATGGCGGCGGAGATCCAGCCGTTGGGCAATTGCTGCCCGGTTGCCATCTGGCGCTTGACCGACCACGTGCGGAAGACGAACGCGACAACGATGCCGACGAGAATGGCAACCGGAAGGATCCACGCGCCTTCGCCCCAGATCGTTGCCGGAAAGGTGAGGCCACGGTTGCTGAGGAAGGTCGAGAGCGGGCCCTGGATAGCATCACGCGGCTGCGGCAGAATGGCGAGAACGCCGGAATACCAGAAGAAAATGACCAGCAGCGGCGGAATGTTTCTGAACACCTCGACATAGACGGTGCAGAGCTTGGCGATCAGCCAGTTTTTCGACAGGCGACCGATACCGATGATGAAGCCGACGATGGTTGCCGTGATGATGCCGGTGACGGCGACCATCATCGTGTTCAGGAAGCCGACCAGGATCGCCCTGCCATAGGTCGAGTCGCTCGTGTAGGCGATCAGGGATTGCCCGATATCGAAGCCTGAGCGACCAGCGAGGAAGCCAAATCCTGTGGCGGTGTTGCTGCGGGCAAGATTGACACTGACATTGTGTGCGATCGACCAGACGAGCGCAACGAGAATGACCAGCGTCAGCACTTGGAAGAAGATGCTCCGCGCTTTTGGATCGTAAATGAGTGACGTGGACGCGCGCTTGGTTGCAGGCGCACGGATCGAGTTGTCCGTCATGCTTTGCCAATCCCCTGTGACCCGTTGTGGGCCCTTATTGTTTTTGATTCTTATTGATCGTGGAGAATGTCTCGCAGGGCGGACGGAGCCACCCTGCGAGACGTCAGTCTATCAGTCGATTAACGGATCGGCGGTGCGAACTGCAGGCCACCCTTGCTCCACAGAGCATTCAGGCCACGTGCGATCTTCAGCGGGCTGCCGGAACCGATATTGCGCTCGAAGACGTCGCCGTAGTTGCCGACGCCCTTGACGATGTTGTAGGCCCATTCGTTGGTCAGGCCGAGATCGGTACCGACCTTGGTGTCCTTCTCGGTGCCGAGGAAGCGGCGGATATCCGGGTTGGTCGAGTTCTTCATCTCGTCGATATTGGCCTGGGTGATGCCGAATTCTTCGGCCTGAACCAGGGCGTAGCCTGTCCACGAAACGATATCGAACCACTTGTCGTCGCCCTGGCGAACGGCTGGGCCAAGCGGCTCCTTGGAAATGATTTCCGGAAGAATGACGTGTTCGTCAGGGTTCGACAGCGCGAGACGCGTTGCATAAAGGCCCGACTGGTCCGTCGTGTAGACGTCGCAACGGCCGGCCTGGTAGGCGGCGTTTACTTCTTCGAGCTTTTCGAAGACGACCGGGTTGTACTGGAGGTTGTTGGACTTGAAGTAGTCGGCGAGGTTGAGTTCGGTTGTCGTGCCCGACTGAACGCAGACGGCAGCGCCGGACAGTTCAAGCGCCGACTTCACGTTCAGGCTCTTCGGAACCATGAAGCCCTGGCCGTCGTAGTAGTTGACGTAGCGGAAGTTGAAACCGAGCGCGGTATCGCGGCTGATGGTCCAGGTGGTGTTACGTGCGAGCACGTCGACTTCACCCGACTGCAGTGCCGTGAAGCGGCTCTGGGCCGTGGTCGGCGTGTACTTCACCTTCGTTGCATCACCGAAAACCGCAGCTGCGACGGCCTTGCAGAAATCGACGTCGAAGCCTTTCCAAGCGCCGGCCGAATCCGGCTGCGCGAAGCCGGCCAGACCGGTGTTGACGCCGCACTGAACGAAGCCCTTCGCCTTGACATCATCAAGCGTGGCCGCGGAAGCTGCCGAGGCAAAGCCAAGGACCGCTGCGCCAAACGCGGCAGACAAAAGCGTCTTTTTCATTTTCCCAACCTTATCTGTTGTTTTGTGTGATCTCTCGACACAGGCCGTTCCCCTGATTTTATGAATACGACCGGTCCCCCGCTGACCTCCCGGCGCGGGTGTTTATATCTCATTCGGAAACGAAGGCAGGGTCAAGGGCCACCCGTTCAAATTGCGTCCAAATTACGGTGTATTAGACTTTACCGCCTACGCGCTGGGCAAATGCTCAAGTTGTGTGCGAGTTGTGGCGGTTTTTATACCGAACGAGCATGCTAATATTGCACCGGTACTGGGAATTGGGCAGCGGGGTTGACCAGCCTGGAGGGCGGCGGCAAAACTGGCGCCATTGTCAACGAAAGTGCATTCCGGACATGTCCCAGAAAGATAAACTGATCGAAGAAGCGGGTCAGAATACGCGCCTTGCGCATATCGGAAACGATCCACGCGCGTATCATGGCTTCGTCAACCCGCCTGTCGTCAAAGGTTCCACGGTCCTTTTCCCGAATGCTGAAGCGATGGAAAAGCGCAGCCAGCCATACACCTATGGAACCCGCGCGACCCCGACGACGGACGCCCTGTGCGCTGCGTTCGACCAACTCGAGGGTTCTGCGGGTACGATCCTCGTTCCATCGGGACTGGCTGCGATCTCAATCCCTTTCCTGGCTTACCTGTCATCGGGCGATCACGCGCTGATCGTCGACTCAGTCTACACGCCCTGCCGGACTTTCTGTGACACGATGCTTACGAGACTGGGGATCGACGTCGAGTACTATGATCCGGAGATCGGGGCAGACATCACCAAGCTGATGAGGCCGAACACCAAACTCGTTCATACGGAAGCGCCCGGCTCGAACACGTTCGAGATGCAGGACATCCGCGCAATCACGGACGCTGTGCACGCCTATTCCGCAGACGTCGTGGTGACGCTGGACAACACCTGGGCGACACCGCTCTATTTTCGTCCGCTCGACTTCGGCGTCGACGTCTCAATCCATGCGACCACGAAGTACCCGTCGGGGCATTCGGATATCGTCATGGGCTCGGTGTCGGCCAATGCGAAGCATTTTCCGGCTCTTGAGGCCGCGCGGATTGCAATGGGCATCTGCGGTGCGCCGGAAGATTCCTACCTGATACTGCGTGGCTTGAGAACGATGGGCCTGCGGCTGGACCAGCATCAAAAAAGCGCCCTTGAAATCGCCCAGTGGCTGGAAGGCCGCGACGGCGTTGCGCGCGTCCTGCATCCGGCATTGCCAAGCTTTCCCGGCCACGAGATCTGGAAGCGGGACTTCAAGGGATCGAGCGGGATCTTCTCCTTCGTGCTGCAGGCCGAGCCTGAGAGGGCAAAAGCCAAGGCGCACGCCTTCCTCGATGCCCTGAGCTTTTTCGGCCTCGGTTACTCCTGGGGAGGATACGAAAGCCTTGCTCTGGTCGTAAATCTTTCCGACCGCACCATCCGCAAGCAGCCCACCGAGGGTGCAGTCATCAGGCTTCAGATCGGTCTCGAAGACGTGGTCGACCTCAAGAAGGATCTCGAGGCGGGGTTTGCCGCGGCGGCCGCGGTCTGATCGCTCAACCTCGACGCTACTCGGCGTCGAAACCGTAGAGCCAATCCAGATCCGCCGCGAGCGATTGCGGCGGACGCATTGAGAGAACGAAGTTGCGACCGAGCTTCAGCGGGCCGCGCGCATGATAGGCAAAGCGGTTGAATTCCCCGCGTGCTCGCACCTTGGCGACACGACCGGCCCGTTCGGTCTCGTAGGCCGATAGCGCCTGCGCGAGCGAGGGCAGGGCGGCCACGCGGTTTGCCAGGATGAACGCGTCTTCGATCGCCATCGCCGCACCCTGAGCCGCAAAAGGCAGCATCGCATGGGCGGCGTCGCCGATCAGAACAAGATCGCGGCCATTGTGCCAACGGCCCGCGGTCACCTGATAGAGCGGCCAGAACGTCGGCTTGTCGGACGCGGCCAGTGTTTCGGCTATGCTCGGATGCCATCCCTTAAAATGACGCAGCAGCAGGTCTTTCTGGGCGGCGCTCGCCTCCGTATTCCAGCGATTGCCGGTGTTGCCGCCGGACGCGATGGCGACGATGTTGAAACTATCCTTCTCCTTGAGCGGATAGGCCACAATGTGTGCCGAAGGTCCGAGAAATGCACTGACGGCATTCGGCTTCAGCCAGGAAGGTGCCGCGCTCTTGGAAACCATGAAGCGCCAGGCGACACTGTTGGAAAAAACGGCTTCCGGATTTTTGGAAATTGCGGAGCGAATGCCAGACCAGACGCCATCTGCGGCGACGATCAGGTCATGGTGGCATCCGGAGATCTCCGCCAGTTCGTCTCGAACGGCGCTCCCAATCTTCGAGCCCAGCCGAAGCGTGCAGAGCGGGTTGGCGTTCACGGCGTGGAGAAGCGCGTCTTGCAGCGTTGCCCGGTGAATTACGCCATAAGGTGCTCCCCATCGCTGCCGGGCGAACCGGCCGGATGGCACATAGGCCAGCCGATGAAGCGAACGACCCGACACGAGCTGCACTTCATCCGGCTCGGTCCATAACGGTTCCAGATCGCTAAGAATGCCAAGCTTGCTCAGCACGCGCGAAGCGTTCGGCGACAGCTGGAGCCCAGCGCCGACTTCCTGAAGGGAAGGCGCCTGCTCGAAGATGTCGCAGGTGATGCCATGGCGCGCAAACGCGAGCGCAGCGGTGAGACCCGCCATGCCCGCACCCACGATCGCTACTGTCTCGACAGCCATTTCTGGCTGCCGATCAGGCGGCCTTGACGTTGAAGACGCAGCCCGGAGGGTCGGTCTGTTCGGCCTTCAGGGTCGGGTTGTATTTGTACAGAGTGGAACAGTAGGAGCAGACTTTTTCGACTTCGTCGCCCATGTCGATAAAGATGTGCGGATGATCGTAAGGAACGGATGCACCAGTGCACATGAATTCCTTCACGCCGATCTGGATCGACGGGAAACCGCCGTCGTTCTGGAAATGGGGAATGCTGTGGCCGGCCATGGTCGTCTCCAATGCGTACAATAGGGCACGTCTGATTTGGCGCGGACATTACCGCCGCCGCATTCAAAAGTGTAGTGCAAAAACCGCGATGCGAGGTGTCTTTCAGGGTTCAATCGCAAGCACCGATATCTTATGGTCCGCCGCCAAAACAGGATATCTTAGATGAACCTCAATGCCCCGGCCTTTTCCACCTTCAGCCATGACGGCCTGAGCCTCTCCTATCTGGATGAGGGGGATCCGGCAGGCGATCCTGTCCTGCTCATCCACGGTTTCGCTTCCAGCGCGACCGTGAACTGGGTGCATCCGGGATGGGTAAAGACGCTCGGCGATGCCGGTTACAGGGTGATCGCCATGGACAATCGCGGCCATGGCGGCAGTGACAAGCCGACCGATCCGGACGCCTATCGCCCTTGGGTGATGGCAGCGGATTCGGTTGCTCTGCTCGATCACCTGCGCATCCCGGCAGCGCATCTGTTCGGCTATTCGATGGGCGCGCGTATCTCGGTGTTTGTAGCGCTCAACGATCCGGACAGGGTCCGGTCGCTGGTGCTCGGCGGTCTCGGAATCGGCATGACGGACGGGGTCGGTGACTGGGATCCGATCGCGGATGCGCTCTTGGCGCCGTCGCTTGAGAGCGTCAGCCATGATCGCGGCCGTATGTTCCGCGCCTTTGCCGACCAGACGAAAAGCGACAAGCAGGCACTCGCCGCCTGTATCCGCGGTTCGCGCGATCTGGTCGAACGCAGCGATATGGGCAAGATCGACGTTCCCACGCTGATCGGCGTTGGGACGAAGGACGATATCGCGGGTTCACCGCAGGACCTGGCCGATCTGATGCCGAATGCGACAGCGCTCGATATTCCCGGTCGTGACCACATGCTTGCGGTCGGCGACAGGGTTTTCAAGAAAGCGGTACTGGAGTTCTACGCAGCGCAGGCCTGAGCCTCGCACGACCGTAGACTGGCAAGACTTCAGCTTCCCTTGATTTAACGATCAACGAAATGCGATTTCGCCGGCGTTGGTGTTGTCGTAAATCTAATCTATATATCGTGGCTTACGCCAAAGAGGAGACGGCTATGGCCGCGAGAACCGAAGTTCGCCAGACCGAGGACATTCGCCAGACCGATAGTGTCGCTAGCGTCGACCCCATATGGGACACGCTGCGGCAGGAAGCACGCGTCGCAATCGACCAGGACCCGTTGCTGGCCGCCTTCCTCTATTCAACCGTCCTGAACCACCGTTCGCTCGAAGAATGCGTCGTTCATCGGATCTGCGAACGGCTCGATCATCCCGATCTTCAGGCCGTCCTGCTGCGGCAGACATTCATGGAAATGCTGGACGAATGGCCGGATTGGGGCGCTATTCTGCGCGTCGATATCCAGGCCGTCTACGACCGCGACCCTGCCTGCCTGCGGTTCGTCGAGCCAGTCCTCTACTTCAAAGGGTTTCACGCCATCCAGACGCATCGCTTGGCGCACTGGCTGTTTTACCGCGGCCGTCGCGACTTCGCGCTCTATCTGCAAAGCCGCGCCTCAAGTGTCTTCCAGACAGACATCAATCCGGCGGCTCAGATCGGTAAGGGGATCTTCCTCGACCACGCGACCGGGCTTGTCGTCGGCGAAACCGCGATCATCGGGGACAATGTCTCCATCCTGCATGGGGTCACTCTCGGTGGGACCGGTAAGGAGGGCGCAGATCGTCATCCAAAGATCGGCAACGGCGTGCTGATCGGCGCAGGCGCAAAGATCCTCGGCAATATCGAGGTTGGTGCCTGCTCGCGTGTGGCGGCGGGCTCCGTCGTCCTCAAAGCTGTTCCGGAGAAATCCACCGTCGCCGGTGTTCCGGCAAAGGTCGTCGGGACCGCGGGTTGCTCCGAGCCGGCACGCCTGATGGACCAGCTTCTGCGCGCCGAGGACTAGTCCGCGCCCGGACCTACTTGTTCCTGGAAAACTCGGGGCAGGGTCGTGCGGTGGAGAGAACGGCGGCTTTACTTTCGCCTTTCTCCCGTGCCAAAAGCGCATCGATTTGATCGCAAAATCTGACGGAGAAGATCGTGAACCCCGACGAAATCAAGAAGATCGACGACTATTTCAAGCGCCTTCTGAACCCCCAGATCGTCGTCAAGGCGCGTCCCCGCAAGAACGATTCTGCCGAAGTGTATCTTGGTGATGAATTTCTCGGCGTCGTCTATCTGGATGACGAAGATGGAGAGCGTTCCTACAATTTCTCCATGGCGATCCTCGACGTCGATCTTTGATCGCAGGATCCGACTGGTTTTTAACAAAAGTTGTCGAGAGGCCCTCCGTGGGCCTCTTTTGTTTTGGACGTAAGCCTCGAGCATGCAAGCTTCATTAGCATCTACTCTTCGACGGAATTTTGAGCGACAGGCGATCGCCGTTCGCGCGTCGGATCCGTACGCATGAAGCTGCAGCGTCTGAGGCTATGGCCATGATGCCGCCCGCCTTTTGGGTCAGTATGGCGGCAGAATTTGAGTTGCCGAATGTGGTACTTTTGGCTCGTCGCGAGCCCCTCTCGGCGGAATAGTGATTGCACAGCGGGAAAGGGGGCTTAAAATCCTTTCCCAAAGAACTACCTTTAGCAAGACTGAAGTCCTGTCGACCGGTTGTTCGCTATACCGCCGCTGGATGACTAGGGAATGAAAGACGATGATCGCACTGCCGATCTTGATGGAAAATGAAAAGAACGGCGACGGAGACAACGCGGGCCGCGGAACCTCCGTCATCACGCGAACGAAACCGAAAACCAAACGGCCTAACCTGTACCGCGTTCTCCTTCTGAATGACGACTACACGCCAATGGAGTTCGTCATCCATATTCTGGAGCGTTTTTTCCAGAAGGACCGCGATGCGGCAACGATTATCATGCTCCACGTCCATAACCATGGCGTCGGAGAATGCGGAATTTTCACCTATGAAGTAGCGGAAACCAAGGTGTCCCAGGTCATGGACTTCGCCCGGCAACACCAGCATCCGCTGCAATGTGTCATGGAAAAGAAGTGAGGAACCCGACGTGCCAACATTTTCGCCTAGTCTTGAAAAGGCTCTGCACCAGGCACTGACCTTCGCGAACGAGCGGCATCACGAATATGCCACACTCGAACATCTGCTTCTGGCGTTGATCGACGACGCCGATGCGGCGGCGGTCATGGGAGCATGCAGCGTCAACCTGGATACGCTCCGCAAAACCGTGTCTGAATATGTCGACAATGAACTCGCAAACCTGGTGACAGGCTATGACGAGGACTCCAAACCGACATCCGGCTTTCAACGCGTCATCCAGCGCGCTGTGATCCACGTCCAATCCTCCGGTCGTGAAGAAGTGACCGGAGCAAACGTGCTCGTCGCAATCTTCGCAGAACGTGAGAGCCACGCAGCCTTCTTCCTGCAGGAGCAGGAAATGACCCGCTACGACGCGGTCAACTATATCTCTCACGGCATCGGCAAGCGTCCCGGTTCCTCCCAGGCCCGGACCCCGCGTGGTGCTGATGAGCCCGATTCAGACGCCAAGCCTGTTTCGCGCAACGAGGAGGAAGGTCCCGGCAAGAAGCAGCAGGATGCCCTCAAGGCATACTGTGTCAATCTGAACGAAAAGGCCAAGAATGGCCGTATCGATCCGTTGATCGGTCGTCATTCCGAGGTCAACCGCACGATCCAGGTCCTGTGCCGCCGCTCCAAGAACAACCCGCTTTACGTGGGCGATCCGGGCGTTGGCAAAACTGCGATCGCCGAGGGACTGGCAAAGCGCATCGTCGAGGGCAAGGTGCCCGAAGCGCTGGCCGATGCGACGATCTTCTCGCTCGATATGGGCACCCTGCTTGCAGGCACCCGCTATCGCGGCGACTTCGAGGAACGTCTGAAGCAGGTCGTCAAGGAACTGGAAGATTTTCCAGGTGCTGTCCTGTTCATCGACGAAATCCACACCGTCATCGGTGCGGGTGCAACGTCGGGCGGTGCCATGGATGCGTCCAACCTGCTGAAGCCGGCTCTGTCCTCTGGCCAGATCCGCTGCATCGGTTCGACGACCTACAAGGAATACCGCCAGTTCTTCGAAAAGGACCGGGCTCTGGTTCGACGCTTCCAGAAAATCGACGTCAATGAGCCGTCGATCGATGATGCGATCGAAATCATGAAGGGCTTGAAGCCGTATTTCGAAGAGTATCACAAGCTGCGCTACACCAACGACGCGATCAAGTCGGCGGTGGAACTGTCAGCACGGTATATCTCCGACCGCAAGCTGCCGGACAAGGCGATCGACGTGATCGACGAGACCGGTGCAGCCCAGATGCTGCTGCCCGCTTCCAAGCGTCGCAAGCTGATCACGGAAAAGGAAATCGAGGCGACAATCGCCACGATGGCCCGCATCCCGGCGAAAACGGTTTCCAAGGATGACGAGATGGTTCTCGCCAACCTCGAGAAGGAACTGCGTTCCGTCGTGTACGGCCAGGACGTCGCGATCGACGCGCTGTCGACGGCGATCAAGCTGGCACGTGCAGGTCTGCGCGAGCCGAACAAGCCGATCGGCTCCTACGTCTTCTCCGGTCCAACCGGCGTCGGCAAGACCGAAGTCGCAAAGCAGCTTGCCGCCTCGCTCGGCGTCGAGATGCTGCGTTTCGACATGTCGGAATATATGGAACGCCACACGGTCTCGCGACTGCTTGGCGCACCTCCCGGCTATGTCGGCTTCGACCAGGGCGGTCTCCTGACCGATGGTGTTGATCAGCACCCGCACAGCGTGGTTCTGCTCGACGAAATCGAGAAGGCGCATCCGGATATCTACAACATCCTGTTGCAGGTGATGGACCATGGATCGCTGACCGATCACAACGGCAAGAAAATCGACTTCCGCAACGTCATCTTGATCATGACGACGAATGCGGGTGCATCCGAGATGGCCAAGTCTGCGATCGGCTTTGGATCATCAAGACGCACCGGCGAAGATGAGGAGGCGATCAATCGCCTGTTCACACCGGAATTCCGCAACCGTCTCGATGCGATCATTCCGTTCGCACCGCTGCCGACCACGGTTATCCACCAGGTCGTCCAGAAGTTCGTGATGCAGCTGGAAAGCCAGCTGTCGGAGCGTAACGTGACGTTCGATCTGCATGAGGACGCGATCGCCTGGCTGGCGGAAAAGGGTTATGACGAGAAGATGGGCGCAAGACCTCTGTCTCGCGTGATCCAGGAATACATCAAGAAGCCGCTCGCCAACGAGATCCTTTTTGGCAAGCTTCGCAAGGGTGGCATCGTCCGCGTCACGGCCGGCAAGAAGGAAGATGGCACCGACGGTCTTCTTCTGGAGTCCATTTCGGAAACGGCCCGGGTAAAGCCGAAGCCTGAAGCGGAAGTGGAAGAGGCTGCCGACGAGATCAAGGCCAAGACGACAAAGTCAAAGCCTTCGAAGAAGTCTGCGCCGAAGGCCAAGGACAAGGACGGCGGTTCCGCGAAGGCAAATGTCGTCGACGATGGTGACGTGATTGCCGAGGAAGCCCCGGCAAAGTCCGCGCCCCGCAAGGGTAGCACCGTGCCACGCGTCCCAAAGAGCAAGTAGCGCTCTTTTCCATCCGAGAAATCGATGCCGGGCTTGTCCCGGCATCGTCGTTTTTGTAGGTCCCGTAACGTCAACCATTTACGGGCATGCCAATGACCACCGAAAGCTCCGAGCGCAGCGGCCTTGCGTGGTTTCTTAAGGGCATGCGCGGCATCTTCTCCTTGCCGGCTCTGATCCTGATGACGTCCTATGTCGGTTTCAGCGCCTTTGCGGTCGAAGCCGGCCTGACACGAGGGCAGGCTGTCGCGATGACGCTCGGTATCTGGGCGCTGCCGGCCCAGATGATCCTGGTGGGTTCGATGTTGGGCGGCGCCAACATCGCCGCGTCCTTCCTCGCCGTGACGCTCTCGTCGATCCGGATGATGCCGATGGTGGCGTCGATCATGCCGGAGATGCGCACGAAGAAGACACCGCTGCCGGTTCTCCTGTTTCTCTCGCATTTCATCGCCATCACGTCCTGGGTCTTTGCGAGCCTCAATCTCCGCCATGTGCCGAGAGAGCGCCGGGTTGCCTTCTTTGCAGGTTTTGGCATCACGCTGACCTGCACCAATGCGCTGATCGTCGGCGTCAGCTTTGGTGTCGTGTCTCAGTTTCCGCCTGTTGTGGCGGGTGCCTTGTTCATGCTGACCCCGGTCTATTTCATATCCTCGATCTGGGCGAGTGCAGCGCAGCCGGTCGTCCGGATCGCCTTCGTGATCGGCATCGTCTTAGGACCGGCGCTGGCGCTGGTAGCGCCGCAGTTCGACGTGCTTCTGGCTGGGATCGGCGGTGGCACGGTGGCCTATCTGATCGACCGCTATCGCCGCAAGCGCGGATCTGATCGGGGTGCCGCATGATGTTCGATGGGTACTGGACCTATATCGTCATCGCTGTCGCGGGTTTTCTCGCAACCGATATCTGGCGCTGGCTCGGTGTGATCGCAGGCCACCGGCTGAAAGAGGATTCCGAGACGCTTTACTGGGTGAGGGCGGTTGCCACGGCATTGGTCATGGCGGTGACGGCAAAGCTGATTGTATTCCCGACGGGAACGCTGGCGCTCTCGCCACTCTGGCTGCGGCTTGCAGCGGCTGGTATCGGCTTTGCCGTGTTTCTCCTGACCGGCAAGCGGGTCGCGATCGGCGTGCTGACACCGATCGCCATTCTCGTCGCAGGACTGCTCCTGCTTCAACCCTGATCAGAAGCCAAGTTCGCCGATGATCTTCTCGGCATTGGCAGCGAGGACTTCCTTGTCCTCCATCTTGCCCGTATGCGGCTTCAACGGCTGATTCTCGTAGCGCGGAATGACGTGGAAGTGCAGGTGAAAGACGGTCTGGCCGGCCGGCGCTTCGTTGAACTGCGTGATGGTAATTCCATCAGCATCAAACGCATCCTTGACGGCGCGCGCGAGCTTCTGAACGACCGTAATGATCTTCGAGAGCACGTGAGCATCCGCATCCAGAAGATTGCGTGAGGGCGCTTTCGGAACCACCAGAACGTGACCCGGCGTCTGTGGCATCACATCCATGAAGGCGAGCGTATCGTCGTCTTCGTAGACGCGGTGGCAGGGAATTTCGCCTTTGAGGATCTTGGCGAAGATGTTGTTCGAATCGTAGTCGTGACCGGTCATCGGTGGCGTCTCCCTTTCTGCTGCTCAGTCTTGTTCTTGCCGTTCACCCTTGCGGAAAGGGCTGTGCTCGGAGAGGTACTCGTTCATGTATTCCACATCCTCCCGCTCTCGCTTCAGGTAGTCAGCAATCGCGCTACGAAGGCCGGGATGGGCGATGTAGTGCATCGAGTGGGTGGTGACGGGCAGGTAACCGCGCGCAAGCTTGTGCTCGCCCTGTGCGCCCGCCTCGACCCGCTTTAACCCATGGGCAAGCGCATAGTCGATGGCCTGATGGTAGCACACCTCGAAATGCAGGAAGGGATGGTCTTCGATACAGCCCCAGTGGCGACCGTAAAGCGCGTCGCCGCCAATGAAGTTGATCGCACCGGCGACGTACCGCCCCTCGCGCTTGGCCATGACCAGAAGAATGTCGTCTGCCATGCGTTCGCCGATCAGCGAATAGAAGGCTCGGGTCAGGTAAGGCCGGCCCCATTTGCGCCCGCCCGTATCCATGTAGAACGTGTAGAACTGGTCCCAGATGTCCTCGGTCAGGTCCTTGCCTGTCAGCCAGTCGATCGTGATGCCGTTCTCGAGCGCGGCCCGCCGTTCCTTCTTCAACGCCTTGCGCTTGCGCGAGGCGAGCGTTTCCAGAAACGCATCGTGATCGGCATAACCGTCGTTGATGAAGTGGAACTGCTTGTCGGTTCGGTGCAGATATTCAGCCTCTTCGAAAGCGATGACTTCATCATCCGGCACAAAGGTGACATGCGCAGACGATATGCCGAGCTGCCGTGTCACTTCCTGGAGACCTTCCGCAAGCGTGGTCTGCACCATGTCGCGATCATAGCCCGATGCAACAAGAAGGCGCGGACCGGTTGCGGGTGTAAATGGGACCGCACACTGCAGTTTGGGGTAGTAACGGCCGCCGGCGCGCTCGAAGGCGTCGGCCCAGCCATGGTCGAACACGTATTCGCCCTGGCTGTGGCTCTTGAGATAGCCGGGCACGGCGCCGATCAGTTTACCCTTGTCATCTTCCAGCAGGAGATGCTGGCCGTGCCAGCCTGTTTTTGCCGTTGCCGAACCGGATTCCTCCAGTGCGGACAGGAAGGCATGTGACAGGAACGGATTGTAGGGAACGGAAGACGTCCCTAAGGGATCGGCCTCCTTGGAGGCGCCGGAAAGCCGCGACCAGCTTTGTGGGCTGATCGCGGCGACGGATTTTTCGATGCGGATTGTCAGGTTGCCGGTCATTGGATCCAATTATGCGGCAGGGTTCTCCCGTGGGTCGAACCCTTCGAAGGTCATCTGCTTTGCATATTTATAGGTATGTTCGACGGCCTTTGCATCCCTCACGGTCCAGGTAATGATCGGAATTCCGGCATCGGCCTGCGCGGTGACGAACGAGTTGGGCAGATGCGCCCAGTGATAGGAGATGAAATCGAGGCCGAGCTGCATCGCTTCGTCGTGATTGAAGAACTCTTCCGGCTTTGAGCCTTCGGCGGTGAGGCCAAGCGGGTAGGGCGCCTCGGCCTGCTTCAGTGCACGCAGGATGTGGTAGTCGAAGCTCATCAGGGCAACCTTGCCCTCATACCCTTCCAGCACGTCGAGAACGTCGTCAACGAAGCCGTCGTCCTCATCCGCTTGGCGACCCTTGATCTCGATGACAAGAGGAACGCGACCGGCGACAAGCGTGAGCATCTGCTTGAGCGTCGGTATCTTGTCCGCGGTGCCACCAATCGAAAGCATTCCGAGTTCTGCCGCGGTCCGTTCGCGAACGTCGCCCTTGATGCCGCAAAGGCGCTCCAGCTTGTTGTCGTGGAACACGACCGGGACGCTGTCTGCGGACAGCTGTATGTCGCACTCGATCGCGAAACCCGCATCAATGGCCCGGGAAAACGCTGACAGCGTATTTTCCCAGACCGTCTTGTTCATGTCGTGATAGCCGCGATGCGCGACCGGAACGTCCTTGATCCAGTCTGCAGATGTCATGCGGAGATCTCGATGATAGCCTCGATCTCGACCGCGGCGTTGAGTGGAAGTGCTGCCATGCCGACGGCAGCGCGGGCGTGCTTGCCGGCTTCCCCGAGCACGTTCGCAATCAGGTTCGAAGCGCCATTGGTGACGATGTGCTGTTCCGTGAAGCCCGGTGCAGACGCAACGAAGCTCGACAGCTTGACGACGCGCTTGATCCTGGTGAGATCTCCGCCAAGAGCAGCCTTCGCCTGCGACAGAATGTTGATGGCGCAGAGTTCTGCGGCGCGCTGCGCTGCCGGGACGTCGACATCGGCACCGACCAGGCCACTGACCGCAATCTTGCCGTTTTCGGTCGGCAACTGACCGGAGATATAGAGCATGTTGCCGCTGATCACGTAGGACACATAGTTGGCGGCAGGCGCTGCTGCCTCAGGCAGAACGATGTCCAGTTCCTGCAGGCGCGTCTCGATCGGGTTCGACATTTCGGTCTCCGGTTTTATTGTAAATTGCCCAAAAATCCTGCATCAAGGTCATAACCTCGGCTGATGGCGTTCTTACAACATCATGCATTGAGTCCAATAGGAGAATGTGAATGCTGCGCACGAGCCTTGGGATGTTCCTTGCCGGCGTGATGAGCGTGCCAGCGGCCTCCGCTGCCCCGATGAGCGCCGATACGGCGGCCCGCCTGCTCATTCCGCATCGCGCCGTCTACGACCTGAAGCTCAAGGATGCGTCCGAGCGGTCCGGAATCGAAGGGATGGTCGGACGAATGGTCTACGAGTTTACCGGCTCGGCCTGCACGGGGTTCACGACCAACTTCCGTCTCGTCACAAAGATAGATACTGGCGAGCAAACCCGCGTCAGCGACCAACAGACCAACACGTTCGAGGATGTATCGGCGCAGCAGTTTCACTTCGAGACCAAGTCGTTTACCGACGAACAGTTGGACAAGGAGGTCGCCGGTGACGCGACGACCGGCGAAACCGGCGTCAAAGTGGACCTGACCGGTCCCGAGGGGCGCGAAGTCGACCTTCCAGCCAGCGCGTTCCCTACCAATCACATGCTTGAAGTGATCAAGAATGCGAAGGATGGCAACCGGTTTTTCGAGGCACGCGTGTTCGACGGTTCTGAGGATGGCGACAAGTCGCTTCTGACCACGACAGTCATCGGAAAGCAGCAGGACCCGCAGAAGGAAGATCTTGATGCAGCCAAAGCCGGCGAGTTCTCCAAGGCCGCGTATTGGCCTGTGACCATTGCCTATTTCAACGAGGCAGCCGCGGGCGATCCGACGCCCGTCTACAACATGTCGTTCAAGCTCTATGAGAACGGCATCACGCGCGACCTGACCATGGACTACGGCGACTTCGTGCTGAGCGGAAGCCTGAGCAAGCTTGAGCTTTTGCAAAAGAGCGACTGCCAGGCAGATCAACGACCCGTTACCAAGTGACGACGGGGTGAATTTGCTGCCGTCCTTCTCTATATAAGCGGTAGTTGAGTATGCACGTCCACCGAGGCGTGGAGAGGAGCGGTGTCTATGAGTTCGATTGGTACCATTCTTTCTGTCGCGATCCTGACAGGAGCCGCCGCGCTGACACTCGCGCCGACGACGGTCTCGGCGCAGGAGTGCCGTACCGATCCCTATCCCGGGATCAACTGGTCGAGTTGCGCCAAGCGCAATCTGATGCTGAGCGGATCCGATTTCTCCAAGGGTAGTCTTGCGGAGGCGGACTTGAGCTTTACCGATCTGCGCGATTCGAATTTTGCCGGTACCAATCTCACCAAGGCGAAGCTTATCCGCACCTGGATGGCAGGCAGCAACGCCGAGGGGGCGAATTTTTCAAAGGTCGAAGCATATCGGTCCGACTTCCAGAAAGTACGCGCCAACGACGCGAATTTCACGAGCGCGGAGTTGGAGAGGTCCAATTTCTCGAAAGCGGAGTTGAACAACGCACGCTTCGAGAAAGCCGAACTCGGCAGGTCGAACTTCGACGGGGCCATCCTGACAGGCGCAAGTTTCGCCTTCGCAAACCTCGCACGCGCCGACCTGACGAAGGCCGAATTCAAAGGTCCCCTCAATTTCCAGAGCGCCTTCTTCTTTCTGACGCGCATCGAAGGAGTGGACCTGTCGTCTTCGATCGGGCTCGATCAGCACCAGCTGAACGTGGCCTGCGGCGACCGGCGCACGAAACTGCCGGCCGGCCTGACACTGCCGGAAAGCTGGCCCTGCGGCGACCGCGAAATGGACTAGGGCTTCGGCCAGTCCCGCTCTTCCCAAAGACGGGCAGCGTCGAAAAACGCTTGCCTTTGTGGCCGATGCCTAGTATGGGCACCGGCATTCCACACGCAAGGCATGGGATGGTCCGGGAGAAATCCGGTCCGTTCCGCCCGGTGGCAGCCTCGACGAGGTTGCTGTTCGTCTTGCGGAGGTTCAACCGGAAAAGGATAACTAGGCATGGCATTGCCCGATTTCTCTATGCGCCAGCTTCTCGAAGCAGGCACCCACTTCGGCCACCAGACACACCGCTGGAACCCGAAGATGAAGCCGTACATCTTCGGCGATCGTAACAACATCCACATCATCGATCTGGCTCAGACCGTTCCGATGCTGTCGCGCGCCCTTCAGGTCGTGTCCGACACCGTTGCTCGTGGCGGCCGCGTTCTGTTCGTTGGCACCAAGCGTCAGGCTTCCGAGCTTATCGCTGACTCCGCCAAGCGTTCGGCCCAGTACTACGTCAACTCCCGCTGGCTCGGCGGCATGATGACCAACTGGAAGACCATTTCGAACTCGATCGCCCGTCTGCGCAAGCTCGACGAGATCCTGAACTCGGAAGCTTCCGGCTACTCCAAGAAGGAGCGTCTGAACCTCGAGCGCGAACGCGAAAAGCTGGACAAGGCTCTTGGCGGTATCCGTGACATGGGCGGCGTTCCGGACCTGATGTTCATCATCGACACCAACAAGGAAAAGATCGCAATCGACGAAGCGAAGCGCCTGGGCATCCCGGTCGTCGCCATCATCGACTCGAACTGCGATCCGGACCTGATCGACTTCCCGATCCCCGGCAACGACGACGCTTCGCGCGCCATCGCTCTCTACTGCGACCTGATGGCACGCGCTGCCATCGACGGCATTGCCCGTCAGCAGGGCGCTTCGGGCCGTGACCTCGGCGCGATGATGGAGGCTCCTGAAGAGCCTGCTCTCGAAGCTGAAGGCGCAGCCGAAACGGAAGCTCAGGCTTAATTGTCTGAGTCTGGAGCGTTCTGAGACGCTCCGTCTTTTCGAATTCGACCAAGGCCAGAGATATCAATCCCTGGCCTTGGTCGTTTAAGACGATACGTCGCCGTCTACCGTCAGGTGGACGTGGAGACGGTCGCAACCGTGATGGCTTCATCACGATGTCATATTTCCGGGTACATTCGTCCCAATCTTTGGTATCGCCGACGGTTTTCCGGCGACACGCAACTTGAACCGACAAGAGGCACGAAAATGGCTGAAATCACCGCTGCACTGGTGAAGGAACTGCGCGAAAAGTCCGGCGCGGGCATGATGGATTGCAAGCGCGCGCTTGCCGAAAACAACGGCGACATCGAAGCTGCGATCGACTGGCTGCGCGCCAAGGGTATCGCCAAGGCTGACAAGAAGTCCGGCCGCACCGCAGCCGAAGGCCTGATCGGCGTCGCCTCCAACGGCACGTCCGCTGTCGTTGTCGAAGTGAACTCCGAAACCGACTTCGTAGCGCGCAACGATGCGTTCCAGACCATGGTTCGCGGCATTGCCGATGTTGCCCTGACAACCGACGGTACCGTCGACGGCGTCAGCGCAGCAATCTATCCGGCTACCGGCAAGACGGTCTCCGACACGATCAAGGATACGATTGCCACGATCGGCGAGAACATGAACCTGCGCCGCTCCGCGCTCCTGTCCGTCGAGGACGGCGTTGTTGCGACTTACATCCACAACGCAGCGGCTGACCGTCTCGGCAAGCTCGGCGTTCTCGTTGCCCTGAAGTCGACCGGCAACAAGGAAGCGCTGAACGCCATTGGCCGCCAGGTTGCCATGCACATCGCAGCCACCAACCCGCTCGCCATCCGTTCGGAAGAAGTCGATGCCGCTGTCGCCGAGCGCGAGCGCAACGTCTTCATCGAACAGGCCCGCGAATCCGGCAAGCCGGAAGCCATCATCGAAAAGATGGTCGACGGCCGCATGCGCAAGTTCTTCGAGGAAGTCGCTCTTCTGTCGCAGGCTTTCGTCATCAACCCTGACCTCACCGTCGGTGACGCCGTCAAGGCTGCCGAAAAGGAAGTCGGCGCGCCGATCGAAGTCACCGGCATGGCACGTCTTCTCCTCGGTGAAGGCGTCGAAAAGGAAGAAAGCGATTTCGCAGCAGAAGTTGCAGCAGTCGCCAAGGGCTGATTGCTGCCTTCACGCGCATCGCAAGGCGCTGTAGTCGTTGAAAACCTGAAGGGCACCGGTGACAAGCCGGTGCCCTTCGTGTATCCGCATCCCGTTTGATCACTCCGTCCGTTTCGCTTTCAAGGAGCCACCATGTCGCAACCGATCTACAAGCGTGTTCTGCTCAAGGCCTCCGGTGAAGCACTGATGGGAAGTCAGGGCTTCGGCATTGACGTCGAAGTTGCAGACCGGATCGCATCCGATATCGCCGATGCCTGCGCCATGGGCGTCGAAGTCGGTGTCGTCGTCGGCGGCGGCAACATTTTTCGTGGCGTGGCCGTAGCCTCCAAGGGTGGCGACCGGGTGACCGGCGACCACATGGGCATGCTCGGCACCGTCATCAACGCACTGGCGCTCGCAACCTCGCTGCGCAAGCTCGACATCGAGACGGTCGTCCTGTCGGCTGTCGCCATGCCGGAGATCTGCGAAAGCTTCTCGCAGCGTCGCACGCTGCATCATATGGCGCAGGGCCGTGTGGTAATCTTTGCCGGCGGTACTGGCAACCCGTTCTTCACCACCGATTCTGCTGCGGCGCTGCGTGCTGCCGAGATCGGCGCAGAAGCGATATTCAAGGGCACGCAGGTCGACGGCATCTATTCCGCAGACCCGAAGAAGGACCCGACCGCGACCCGTTTCGAAACGCTCACCCACAGTGAAGTGCTCGACAAGGGTCTTGCCGTCATGGACGTCGCAGCCGTTGCGCTGGCGCGTGAAAATTCCATTCCGATCGTCGTCTTCTCGATCCACGAGAAGGGCGGTTTCGCACAAATCTTGACCGGCGGCGGTCGCAAGACCATCGTATCCGACAACTGACACGCGGTTCGTTGCCAAGAACCGACCGCCAAGAACAATAGGGAGTTCCTGCTGATGAGTGGAGTAGATCTCAACGACATCAAGCGCCGTATGGACGGCGCGATCACGGCCTTCAAGAGCGACATCTCATCGCTGCGCACGGGCCGTGCTTCCGCAAACATCCTCGACCCTGTCACGGTCGAAGCCTATGGTTCGCGCGTGCCGCTCAACCAGGTTGCAAACGTGACGGTTCCCGAGCCTCGCATGCTGGGCGTCTCGATCTGGGACAAGTCGATGGTGGGTGCCGTCGATCGTGCAATCCGCGAATCGAATCTCGGCCTCAACCCGATCGTCGATGGCCAGAACCTGCGTATTCCTCTGCCGGAGCTCAACGAAGAGCGCCGCAAGTCGCTGGTGAAGCTTGCCCACGAATACGGCGAAAAAGCCAAGGTTGCGGCTCGCCATGTCCGTCGTGACGGCATGGACGGGCTCAAGAAGGCTGAGAAGGACGGTTCCATCGGCCAGGACGAAAGTCGCGCCCAGTCGGAAAAAGTGCAGAAGATGACAGATGACACGATTTCCGATGTCGACCGCTTGCTTGCCGACAAGGAAAAGGAAATCATGCAGGTATAACCTGCTCCGCGACGCCGCAACGTTGCGGCTGCGAAAGGAACGGCATCGATTATGGCGACCCCCGAACTTGCGATCATCCCTCGGCATGTCGCCATCATCATGGATGGCAACGGACGGTGGGCCAACAAGCGTGGGCTTCCCCGTACCGTTGGCCACAGCAAAGGGATGGAAGCCGTTCGCGAAACGGTGAAGGCGGCAGGCGAGGCGGGTGTGGAGTATCTCACCCTGTTCGCCTTTTCGTCGGAGAACTGGAGCCGTCCGGAAGCCGAGGTGAACGACCTGATGGGGCTTCTACGCCGCTTCATCCGCCGCGACCTCGCCGAACTGCATCATTCCAATGTTCGCATCCGCATCATTGGCGACCGCGTCAAGCTGCGCGGCGATCTTCTGCCTCTGCTTCTGGAGGCCGAGGAGACGACGCGCAACAACACGGCGCTGACACTTGTGATCGCGTTCAATTATGGCTCGCGTGACGAGATCGTCCGTGCGACGGTGAGCCTGGCAAAGGACGTGCGCGCAGGCCTTCTCGATCCAGAGGCGATCGATGCGGCGATGATTTGCGGGCGTCTGGACACCGCCGATATTCCAGACCCGGACCTGATCATCCGCACCAGCGGCGAAGAAAGGCTTTCGAACTTCCTGCTTTGGCAGGCAGCCTATTCCGAGTTCCTGTTCATTCCCGAATACTGGCCGGATTTCGACAAGCAGCTCTTCTTCCAGGCCCTCAAGGTCTACGCCTCTCGCGACCGCCGGTTCGGCGCCGTCTCGGCCACTCCCACCGCGGTCGTCGGCTGATGTCGGGAGAATTGAAGAAGCGTCTTCTGTCGGCAATCGTGCTTGCCATCGTGGTCCTAGCTGCGACCTGGGCAGGTGGACTCCCGTTCCGGGCCGTCGCAGCCGTGATCGGCGTACTCGTCTATTACGAATGGTCCACGATCACTCGATTGAAGGACGTGGATTTCCAGGGCAACGCCTTCGGTTGGCTGATCGTCGTCCTTGTCGCGTTGAATGTTCTCGGCGGTGACGACCAGATGTCGATGCCGCTCCTTGGCGGCGGCGTGATAACAGCCATGCTGTTTGTCGTTCTGCGAAAGCGTAGCTGGTGGCTGCCATCAGGCATCCTCTACGCAGGCTTGAGTACGATCGCCATTGCCGCGATCCGGGGTGAGAACCAGATCGGCCTGATGGCGATGCTGTTTCTGTTCGCCGTCGTCTGGTCCACTGACATTCTCGCCTATTTCATCGGCCGCAAACTGAAGGGACCGAAACTCGCGCCACGAATCTCGCCCGGCAAGACATGGTCCGGCGCGATCGGCGGTACTGTTTCCGCCGTCATCGCCGGATCTGCGCTGAGTGGCGTGGTGTTTTCGGACTTCTCGCTGTGGACGGCGTTCATGGCGCTCATCCTGTCTGTCGCGAGCCAGATCGGCGATCTCTTCGAATCCTTCATCAAGCGCCGATTCGGCGTGAAGGATTCCAGCCATCTCATCCCCGGCCACGGTGGTGTGATGGATCGCGTCGACGGTCTCGTTTTTGCCTGTTTCGCGGCGTTTCTTCTCACACTTGCGCACGCCGCCTGGACAAGCCATGTTGACGCAAGCGTCGCGGCCTATCTTTTCGGCCTCTGATAAATGTCGGTCCTTGCGACCGCTGGAAACCGGAAACTGAAATGGCCATCCTGACCTTCGTTACGGGTTACATCATCCCCTTCATCCTCGTCCTGTCGCTGCTCGTCTTCGTGCACGAAATGGGCCACTATCTTGTCGGCCGCTGGTGCGGCATCAGCTCGACTGCGTTTTCCGTCGGCTTCGGACCGGAACTGATCGGGTTTACGGACAAACGCGGCACACGCTGGAAGATCTCTGCGATTCCGCTTGGTGGGTATGTAAAATTCTTTGGCGACGACGATGTCGCGAGCATGCCCGATGCCAAAAGCGTCTCGCATATGACCGAGGCGGACAAGGCTCACACGCTGGCCGGGGCCAAGCTGTGGAAACGCGCGGCGACCGTGGCTGCCGGACCGATTGCCAATTTCATTCTGGCGATCGCGATCTTCGCCGTCCTGTTCAGCGTTTACGGAAAGGTCATCGCCGATCCCGTCGTCGCCGAAGTGAGGCCTGACAGCGCCGCTGCAGAAGCCGGTGTGCAGACGGGGGACCGTCTGGTCGCGCTCGATGGCAGTCGCATCAAGACGTTCGACGACGTCCGCCGCTATGTCAGCGTGCGTCCGGAAACCCCGATCACCGTCACCGTTGAACGCGACGGGCAGGACATCGACCTGCCTATGGTGCCAAAGCGCAGTGAGATCACCGACCAGTTCGGCAACAAGGTCGAGCTCGGCCTGATCGGCATCGTCACCAACGAACAGCTGGGCAATTTCAGGACCGAAACCTTCTCGCCCCTCGAGGCAGTGGCGGAAGGGGTCAAGGAAACCGGAAATATCGTCACCGGCACATTCCGCTACATCGGCAACCTCGTGACGGGTCGCATGAAGGCTGATCAGCTGGGCGGTCCTGTCAGGGTCGCGCAGGCATCTGGCCAGATGGCGAGCCTCGGCTTTGCCGCCGTTGTTCAGCTGGCAGCCGTACTGTCAGTTTCCATTGGATTGTTGAACCTGATGCCGGTTCCTGTTCTGGACGGAGGGCATCTGGTATTTTATGCAATCGAGGCCATCAGAGGCAAGCCGCTGGGGTCTGGTGCTCAGGAGATCGCATTCCGGATCGGACTGGCCATGGTGCTCAGCCTGATGGTGTTTGCGACATTCAACGACATCAGTAATCTCATCGGTTAACCCCGTGAGATCGTTGAAATAACCCTTTATTTACCATGTTTGCATGTGGTGCGTGGCGATATGGCCACGCATCGAAAGGAAGTAAATAGAAATTAACGCGATATCTTGCTTGTAGGGCAAAAGCAGGTAAAACGACACACGTGGCCGGAGTCGGGTTCACCCGCCAAGGGACAACGGGAAAAGGTAAGAAGTGAAAATGAAGGCTGGTTCAAAGTTCTTGAACGCAGTGTCGGCGGTTGCGCTGTCTGCTAGTGTTGTTGCGTCGGGCGCCGGTGTGCTGGTGCTTGCCTCTGCTCCCGCTGCCGAGGCAGCTACCATTCGTAGCGTACAGGTCCGCGGCGCTCAGCGCGCCGGCGAAGAAGCTGTCCGTTCGAACCTTACAATCCGTCCCGGCGTTGCATTCGCCGCGAGCGACATCGACGAGTCTGTGAAGCGTCTCTATGCGACCGGATTTTTCTCCGATGTCCGCATCAGCGTTTCCGGTAGCGCGCTTGTCGTTACCGTCAGCGAAAACAAGCTGATCAACCAGGTCGTCTTCAACGGCAACCGCAAGATCAAGGACGACAAGCTCGCTGGCGCCGTTCAGACGCAGCCACTTGGCCCTTACAACCAGTCCATGATCAACGCCGACATCGAGCGCATCCGCGAATCGTATCGCGCGATTGGTCGTAGCGACGTTGAAGTCACGACGCAGACCGCCGATGTCGGCCAGGGCCGCGTCAACCTTGCCTTCGTCATCAACGAAGGTGACCGCACCAAGATTGCCAACATCACCTTTGTTGGAAACCAGGCCTATGGCGACGGTCGTCTGAAGTCGACGATCATCACCAAAGAATCCGGTCCTCTGTCTTTCCTGACCCGCAAGGATGTCTACAGCGAAGACAAGCTGCGCGCCGACGAAGACACGCTCCGCCAGTTCTACTACAATCACGGCTATCCGGATTTCCGGGTCGTGTCGTCGCAGGCGGTTCTTGATGAGTCGACTAACCAGTACAACATCACCTTCACGGTTGAGGAAGGTGCTCGCTACCAGTACGGCAACATTGCCGTTGAATCGACGGTAGAAGGCATCTCCGGTCAGGACCTGGAGGGTCTCGTCGAGACCAATTCGGGCAGCACCTACGATGCCCGTGAAATCCAGAAGACGATGGATGCGATTTCGAAGCGCGTCTCGTCTGCCGGCTATCCGTTTGCGCGTGTCACGCCACGCGGCGATCGCAACTTTGAAAACCACACGATCGGCGTCTCCTACATGGTCGACCAGGGCGAGCGCGCCTATGTCGAGCGTATCGAGGTTCGCGGCAACACCCGCACCCGCGACTATGTTATTCGCCGCGAGTTCGACTTCTCCGAAGGCGATGCGTTCAATCAGGGAATGATTGCCCGCGCCAAGAAGCGTCTTGAGGCGCTTGGCTACTTCACCACCGTCAACGTGACGACGCAGCAGGGCAGCTCTGCCGACCGTGTCGTCGTGATCGTGGACGTCGAAGATCAGCCAACCGGTTCGTTCGGTATCGGTGCAGGTTACGCTGCTGGCGGTGACGGCTTCCTTCTCGAAGCATCCATCGAAGAAAAGAACTTCCTCGGTCGTGGCCAGTACATCCGCGTTGCGGCAGGTGCCGGTACGGACGACGCGCGCAGCTACAGCATCTCGTTCACCGAGCCTTACTTCCTCGGTTACCGTCTTGCTGCCGGCTTCGACATCTTCAAGAGCACGACCTCTTCGAACGATTACTACGACTATAGCGAACAGGGAATCACCCTGCGCGTAACGGCGCCGATCACTGAAGAGCTGGCGACGACGTTCCGCTACACCTACAAGACGATCAAGTACGAAGAAGACGGTGCTTTTGGTGGTGACGGCCTGCCGTTTACGCTTGATGACAAGGTGTCGCAGACCTACGCGAACCTGATCGACGAAGGCAAGTATACGCAGTCGTCAGTGTCGCAGTCGCTGGTCTACAACTCGCTGGACAGCCAGACGCTTCCACGTGAAGGTCTGTTTGCATCCTTCACGCATGAATATGCCGGCCTCGGTGGCGACTCCGACTTCTACAAGGTCACAGCCCGCGCCCGTTACTTCCACCTTCTTTCGACCGAAGCCGATCTGGTTGGGTCGATTGCCGTCGGTGGTGGTCATGTGTTCAAGACCGGCGACGATCTGAACGTCTTCGATCAGTTCACGATCGGCGGTCGTCAGATCCGTGGCTTCAAGAACGACGGTATCGGTCCGCGCACGGACGCCCATGGCGATGCTCTTGGTGGCACGAGCTACTTCAATGCCTCGGCTGAAATGACGATGCCGATGCCGCTTGTCCCGGAAGATGTCGGTTTCCGTGCCGCTGTCTTTGCTGACGCCGGTTCGCTGTTCGGCAATGACGCCAAGACTTTCGGTGACAAGGTCAACGGCACCGACATGTCGATCCGCGCCTCGGTTGGCGTCGGTGTCATGTGGGCTTCGCCTTTCGGCAACCTGCGCGTCGATTACGCCGAGCCGGTCGTCAAGGAAGACTTCGACGAGAAGCAGCAGTTCCGCTTCAGCATGGCGAACCAGTTCTGATCGTCTCCGGCCGCGAAAGCGGCCGGAAACCTGTTCTGGAGCTCAGGGTTCATGGACCATAACGAATTTTTCCCGCCTCATGATGGCGTGAGCCTGCGCGAGCTGGCCGCCCATCTTGGGGTTGAACTGCTTGACGAGCGTGCCGGTGACGAACTGGTACGGTCTGTCTCGCCCGTTGCGCGTGCGCGCAAAGGCGATATCTGCTACATCCTCTCCCGGAAAAGCCGCGCGGATCTGGAAACATGTGAAGCTTCTGCGATCCTCTGCGATCCAGGGCTGAAATCCATTATTCCGGATCACATTCCGGTGCTTGCGACGAAGAAGCCGCATACGGCTTTCGCAGAGGCCGGCGCGCTTCTGCATCCCATAGCGCTTCGTCCATCTCCGGTAACATCGCAGTCCGGCATTTCTCCCGCGGCCTTTGTCGATCCGACGGCGAGGCTCGAGCCTGGTGTCGAGATCGAGCCCATGGCGGTGATCGGTGCGCGTGTCGAAATCGGCAGCGGCACACGGATTGCTGCCGGCGCCGTGATCGGTGCTGACGTGAAGATCGGCCGCGACTGCACGATCGCCTCTGGCGCCAGCATTCTGTCAGCATTGATCGGCAACAACGTCATCATCCACAATGGCGCCCGGATCGGTCAGGACGGCTTCGGCTATGCGCCCGGTCCGAAAGGCATGCTCAAGATCGTGCAGGTCGGGCGCGTCATCATCCAGGATCATGTCGAGATCGGCGCCAATACGACGATCGACCGCGGCACGATGGATGACACTGTGATCGGCGAGGGCACCAAGATCGACAATCAGGTTCAGGTCGGACATAACGTCCGCATCGGTCGCCATTGCGGTATCGTGTCTGGCGTCGGCATTGCCGGATCGACCCGTATCGGCAATGGCGTAATGATCGGTGGTGCGAGCGGCGTTAACGGTCACATCTCGATCGGTGATGGCGTGCAGATCGCAGCAATGAGCGGCGTGGTCGCCGATATCCCGGCCGGGCAGACCTATGGCGGAATTCCGGCGCGGCCGATAAAAGACTTTTTGAGAGACATGGCGGAGATCATGTCGCGTTCCGATGACCGGGCGAAACGCCGAGGAGATAAGAAAAATGACGGATGAGACCAAGCCGGAGCTCGGCGCGGCCGACATTCAGGAAATCATGCGCCTTCTGCCGCATCGCTACCCGTTTCTCCTGGTCGACAAGATCATCGAGATCGATGGCGACAGCTCGGCTGTTGGCATCAAGAACGTGACGGCAAACGAGCCCCATTTCACCGGTCATTTTCCCGAGCAGCCGATTATGCCGGGCGTTCTTCTCGTCGAGGGCATGGCACAGACTGCCGGCGCGATCTGTGCGCGTAAGCAGGGTGGGGCTGGCAATCTCGTCTACTTCATGACGATCGACAACGCGCGTTTCCGCAAGCCGGTCGTGCCGGGTGACCGCGTGGAATTTCATGTCGTGAAGCAGAAGCAGCGCGGCAATATCTGGAAGTTTCATTGTGACGCCAAGGTCGATGGTCAGCTGGTTGCGGAAGCCGATATCGGCGCCATGATGCGCAAGGAAAGCGAATGAGCATGATCTCGGCCAGCGCGCGCATCCACCCTTCGGCCGTGGTCGAGGATGGCGCCGTGATTGGTGAGAACGTCGTCGTTGGACCGTTCTCCCATGTCGGCCCGCGCGTGGTGCTGAAGGACAATGTCGAGCTCATTTCGCATGCGGTCGTCAGTGGCAATACCGAGATCGGCAAGGGATGTCGGATCTTCCCGATGGCGGTCATCGGTGGTGTGTCGCAGAGCCTTCACGAAGCCGGTGAGGATTCGAGCCTGACCATTGGCGACAACTGCACGATGCGCGAAGGCGTGACGATGAACACCGGTACGAGGGGCGGTGGTGGCAAGACGGTCGTTGGTGACAATTGCCTTTTCCTTGCAAATTCGCACGTCGCGCATGATTGCCAGCTCGGCAGCCATATCATCATGTCCAACAACGTGATGCTGGCTGGTCACGTGCAGGTCGCCGATCGTGCGATCCTGGGCGGTGGCTGCGCCGTTCACCAGTTTACCCGCATTGGCCGGCAAGCCTTCATCGGTGGGCTTTCCGCCGTCAACTACGACGTCATTCCGTTTGGCATGCTGAACGGCAATCCCGGTCTTCTGGGCGGCCTGAACGTCGTCGGCATGACCCGCGCCGGCATTGATCGCGCAACGATCCATATCGTTCGTCGCGCATTCAAGAAGATCTTCGAAGGCGAGGCAAATGTTCGCGCCAATGCCGCAGCGATCCGCGACGAGTTTGCAGATTGCCCGGAGGCCATGGAAATCATCGATTTCATCACAGCCGATAGTGACCGCGCGATCTCATCGCCTTTCCGCAGGAAGGGCTGATGGTCGCGGCCGGCGCCCCTGGCCAAGCGCGAGAGGGCCGGCTGGCGATTATCGCCGGTAAAGGCTTTTTGCCGGTCTACCTAGCGGATGCCGCACGTGTTGCAGGCGAAGATCCGTTCATCATCCAGCTGAAGGATGAGGCGGATCATCGCTTTGACGGGTTCGACCATGTGTCGCTCGGCGTCGGCGATCTTTCAGGGATCGAGAAGAGTTTTCGCGAAAGAGGCATTCGTCGCGTCGTGATGTCGGGCGGCGTCGCAAGGCGCCCCGAATGGCGCGACATTCATCCGACCTTCAAGACCCTGATCAAATTGCCCTCCGTCGTGCGCACACTGCTATCAGCCGGCGATGACGCAGTGCTGCAGATGGTGATCAAGTTGATCGAGGCCATGGGTTGCGAAGTTCTGGGTGCCCACGACATCGCGCCGGGCCTGCTGGCGAAGGTCGGTCCGCTTGGCCAAGTGTCTCCAGGCGGTGACGATCTGCGTGACATCGAACGCGGTGTCGAGGCTGCGAGCGCACTCGGCAATCTCGATATCGGCCAGGGCGCTGTCAGCGTCGGCGGCCGCGTTGTGGCACTCGAAGGTGTCGAGGGAACCGACCGGATGATGCAGCGCGTTGCCGAACTGCGCGCCGAGGGGCGTATCTCCACGCGCCGCAAGGGCGTGCTCGTCAAGCTCTGCAAGCTCCACCAGGATATGCGCGCGGACCTGCCCACCATCGGGCCATCCACCGTCGAACATGCCGTCGCGGCCGGGCTGGCGGGCATTGCCGTGGAAGCGGGCAGGGCGCTGGTGCTGGAAGAAGCAAAGCTGATCAAAGCTGCTGACGCCCACGGCATTTTCGTCTGCGGCATCGATCAGGCCCTTCCGTCGAGAGGATTGTGATGAACCAAGGTTTGAAGGTTGCGATCATCGCCGGCGAAGTGTCGGGCGATCTCTTAGGGGCAGACCTCATCGCAGCACTGAAGGCGTCCTACGGCGGTCCCGTCGAACTGATCGGGGTGGGCGGTGATGCACTGTCGGCCCAAGGCCTTCAGTCGCTGTTCGATTTCTCCGAATTGTCGATCATGGGCATCACCCAGGTGCTCGCGCGTCTTCCCAACCTGATCCGTCGCATCAACCAGACGGCGGCTGCGATCGTCGCCGCAAAGCCCGATGTGCTTGTCATCGTCGATAGCCCTGACTTTACCCACCGAGTGGCAAGAAAGGTGAGGGCGGCACTGCCGGATCTGCCGATCGTTGATTATGTCTGCCCGAGCGTCTGGGCCTGGAAGGAATATCGTGCCAAGGCGATGCTCTCCTATGTCGACCTCGTTCTTGCCGTCCTTCCGTTCGAGCCGGAAGCGATGCGGAGGCTGGAGGGTCCGAAGACAGTGTTCGTCGGTCACCGGCTGACCAATGATGCGGATCTCCTGAGGGTCCGTGCTGCGCGCGCCGAGAGGCCGGTCAAGACCTCCGCCGACAAGAAGACGATCCTCTTACTTCCGGGCTCCCGGTCAGCCGAAATCAAGGCACTCCTACCCGTGTTCGGCGAGGCTGCGCGCGAGTTTGCGGATCGCAATGGTGAGACCCGGTTCCTGCTTCCGACGGTACCGCGCCGGGAAGAACTGGTGCGTAAGATGGCCGCAGATCTGCCGGTTCATGTCGAGATTACCACGGATACAGCCGGAAAATGGGCTGCCTTCGCAGAGGCGGACGTGGCGCTGGCGGCTTCAGGGACGGTTATCCTGGAACTGGGGCTTGCGACGGTTCCTGTTGTCTCGGCTTACAAAACGGACTGGCTGATCAAGCTTCTGGCCGGCCGCATCAAGATCTGGACCGGCGCACTTCCGAACCTGATCGCCGACTACCCGGTCGTTCCCGAATATGTCAACGAGGTCGTGCGACCCGGAAGCCTCAGCCGCTGGGCGGAACGTCTGTCCGCCGACACGCCGGAGCGCCGTGCGATGCTCGACGGTTTCGCACTTGCCTGGCAGAGACTGGACGTCCCTGTTCCGCCTGGAGAGGCCGCAGCAGGTGCGGTACTTGAACTGTTGGACAACAAAAAACCCGTTCATCGCTGAACGGGTTTTTCTTTTCGCAAAGCCTAATTCAGCGCCTAGCGCTTCGAAACGGGCGTGTAGTCACGCTGCGCTTCGCCGGTATAGAGCTGGCGCGGACGACCGATACGCTGCTGCGGATCTTCGATCATTTCGGCCCACTGGGCGATCCAGCCGACGGTACGCGCAAGCGCGAACAGAACGGTGAACATCGTCGTGGGGAAGCCCATCGCCTTCAAGGTGATGCCCGAATAGAAGTCGATGTTCGGGTACAGCTTCTTCTCGATGAAGTAGGGGTCCGTCAGAGCAATCTTCTCGAGTTCCATGGCGACCTGCAGAAGCGGATCGTCCTTGTGACCGAGTTCTGCCAGCACTTCATGCGTGGTCTTCTGCATGATCTTGGCGCGCGGATCGTAGTTCTTGTAGACGCGGTGACCAAAGCCCATCAGACGGAACGGATCGTTCTTGTCCTTGGCACGGGCGATGTATTCCGGAATCTTGTCGACGGTCCCGATCTCGGTCAGCATGTTGAGCGCTGCTTCGTTGGCGCCGCCGTGAGCGGGGCCCCAGAGGCAGGCAATGCCGGCAGCGATACAGGCGAACGGGTTTGCACCCGAGGAACCTGCGAGGCGAACCGTCGAGGTCGACGCGTTCTGTTCGTGATCCGCGTGCAAGATGAAGATGCGATCCATGGCGCGCGACAGGACCGGGTTGACCTTGTATTCTTCGCACGGCACGGCAAAGCACATGCGCAGGAAGTTGGAGGCGTAATCCAGGTCGTTCTGCGGATACACGAAGGGCTGGCCGATATGGTACTTGTACGCCATGGCGGCGAGCGTCGGCATCTTGGCGATCATGCGCAGCGACGCAACCATCCGCTGGTGCGGATCGGTGATGTCGGTGGAATCGTGATAGAAGGCCGAGAGAGCGCCCACGCAACCGCACATGACGGCCATAGGATGCGCATCGCGGCGGAAGCCGGTGAAGAAGCGGCTCATCTGCTCGTGGACCATGGTGTGCATGGTTACGCGATGATCGAAGTCCTTCTTCTGGGCAGCCGTCGGCAGTTCTCCATAGAGAAGCAGATAGCAGGTTTCCAGAAAGTCACCCTGTTCAGCAAGCTGCTCGATCGGGTAGCCGCGGTGCAGGAGAACACCCTTGTCGCCGTCGATATAGGTGATCTTGGATTCACAGGATGCAGTCGACGTGAAGCCGGGGTCGTAGGTGAAGGCACCGGTTTGCTTGTACAGGGCTGCGATATCGATAACATCCGGCCCAATGGTGCCCGATCGCACCGAGAGGTCGACTGTCTTATCACCAAGTACGAGATTTGCGCTTTGTTCCGTCATTCTGATCCTCCAACCTGTTGGCGGCATGGCGCCCAGAAAGCGCCATAAGAGTTAAGCGTCGCAAGTTAGCTATATGATCCTAAAGGTGATGCCAAGCGCTCCTGCGACATTTTGTGCAGCGCGAAAATAATTTAGGCAGGCCACGTTTAAAAGATGTCCAACCTCATGGTGTAAGAGGCCGTAACGTGAAGGAAAACCGCAGCTTGGCGAATGTGTTGACGAGGAGAATATAAACGCGCAGGTTGCGTTTATCAATCACCGTCTCTGCAGCGGAGCCGGCGGGATAAACCATCATGGCGAATGGCGGAGCGATTTTTGAGGCAGCCAGCAGCAAGCCGGTGATGCTTGCTTCGACACCCCACGCAATCGCACTCTGGATGCCCGAATCGGCATCGCAGACAATGCCCGCGGAAGTCCGGAATGATGGTCGAAACGACCATCATTCCGAGGATGTTTTCAGGGTATACGTGGTCAGAGACCGGCCCGTTTCCAAATGGCTGTGCACGTCGTTGAGCGAGGAGGTTTCCCACGGTCATGGGTTCCTCTTCCTGCCTGTCTTGCTGGGTGCCGGCGCTGCGATCTGGTTCGCACTTCCTTGGACGCCATCGCCATTCATTCTCGCAACCATGCTTGCGATCTCGATGGTGACCGCAGGGCTGACACGGTATCGCGCGCATCCACTGTCTCGTGCCAACCTTGTACTCTGCCTGCTTCTCTCCGGTTCTGCGCTGGCAGCGCTCGAAACCTGGCGGTGTTCGACGGTCGTGCTCGATTCGCCCGTCACGACGACCATCAGCGGGATTGTCGAACGACGCGAAGCCGATGCACAGCGCCGCTGGCGCTATATCCTCAGGATCGAGCAGACATCTGAGCCCTCGCTTTCACGACCGCCACAGCGCGTCTCGGTTCTTGCCAGAAGCCAACACGACCCTGCAGACATCGGAGAGCGCGTTTCCGGCCGTGCCCGTCTGTCGCCACCCTCTGGCCCGGCGCTTCCCGGATTGAACGATTTCGCCTTCTCCTCCTACTTCGATCAAATCGGGGCCGTTGGCTTCTTTTACGGCGCGCCTAGCGTACAACCGGCGATCGATGACCAACCCGGGTTATGGTCGGACATGCAGCGAGGGCTTTTTGCGCTTCGCAGCGCAATCGGCAATCGCATCCGCGATACGGTCAAGGGGGATGCGGGCGCTTTTGCTGCCGCAATCGTTACCGACGAGCGCCGTGCAATTTCCCGTGAGACGACCGAGGCGCTTCGTCTGTCCGGGCTGGCCCATATCGTCGCGATCTCAGGCCTGAACATGGCGCTGGCAGCCGGTATCTTCTTCGTCGGCGTCCGCTCCGTCCTGTCGCTGTTTCCAGGCTTTGCGCAGGCCTATCCGATCAAGAAGTTTGCCGCGTTCGGTGCGCTTGTCATGGCGACCGCCTATTACCTGATTTCCGGGTTCGGGGTTTCCGCCGAGCGGGCCTATATCATGATGGCGGTGATGCTGGTCGCCGTGCTCGTCGATCGACCCTCCATCAGCCTTCGCAACGTCGCCCTTTCGGCAATCATCATCCTCGCCATCTCGCCGTCGGAGATTTTGGGTCCGAGTTTCCAGATGTCGTTTGCGGCAACCGCGGCACTGGTGGCAGGGTTCGCCCTCTGGACGCGATATTTCGCGAAAGGTAAGGAGGAGACAAAAGGTAGCAACCGGTCGATAACGGGTGTCGCGGCGACGTTCCATTTCATTGCCGGGATCGTGGTGACGTCGCTGATCGGCAGTACTTCGACGTCGATCTACTCGATCGAGCATTTCCACCATCTGACCACCTACGGCCTCGCGGCCAATCTCGCGGCCATGCCGATCATTTCCTTCGTGGTGATGCCGGCAGGGCTTGTTGGCATGTTGCTGATGCCGTTCGGGCTGGATGCTCCCTTTCTGTTCACCATGGGCGAGGGGCTGCGGATCGTCATTCGCATTGCCGAGATCGTCGCCGCATGGGGTGGCGATATTGCCATCGGCCGACAGAACCCGTTTTTCCTGCCGCTGGCAACGGCAGGCTTTCTGCTTCTGACGCTGCTGCGCACGCCGCTGAGGCTGACAGGCGCGCTGTTCATGGCGGTACCTTTGCTCTTTGCGGTCCGCTCAGGCTCGGCGCCGAGGCCTGATATCGTCATATCCGAAGACGGCGCGTCAGTGGGACTGATCCAGGATGACAAGATCACCCTCAATCGAACCCGGCCGCCGGGATTTATCTACGATCAATGGCGGCGAGCGCTGGTGCTTGAGACCGGAGAACAACCGCTTGCCTTGCCGGTTCTTGCCTCTTCGGAACCAGCGCGAGGTGCCAGCCTTGCGAAAAGCGATGATAGACGACCTGGACCACATTCGCGACCGGATTTGACGCGCCGGGAAATCGAATATGTCAGGGGTTTTCTTCAAGCATTCACGCCCGGACGATTTGCCTGTCTGCCGAAAATCCTGTGCGCGGCGCAGACTGCTCAGGACATCCGGATCGTCACTGTCGAAGACAACCGATACACCGGTCTTGCCTGCGATTTCGGTCGGATCATCGTCTCGCCCGGCGCACGCTTCGATACTTGCCGCTCCGGCGCCTTGCTTCTCAGCGGGCGGACGTTGCGCCGGACTGGCGCACTGGAAATCACCATTATTCCGAACGCGACAGCGCCAGACATCAAGATTACGGCGGCAATGCGAGACAGCGCACAGACCTCAAGCCGTCCGTGGACCGTCCACCGGTTCTATGACTGGCGAACGCGACAATTCGACTTTGGCATCCCGGAGGCTGTTGCTGCGCATCTCCGGGATGACAGCGTTCTCAATGATAGCGGCGAATAAGGCCGACAAGCTTGCCCTGGACCTTCACCCGGTCGGGCGGGAAGATGCGGGTCTCGTAAGCCGGGTTTGCCGCTTCCAGTGCGATCGAGGCACCCTTGCGGCGAAACCGCTTCAGGGTCGCTTCTTCCTCATCGACAAGGGCAACGATGATATCGCCCGGACTTGCGGTGCTGGTATTCTTGATGATGACGGTATCGCCATCGAGGATGCCGGCATCGATCATCGAATCGCCCTTCACTTCGAGCGCGTAATGATCGCCGGAACCCAGCATCTCGATCGGAACGGCGATGTCATGGGTGTTGTTCTGGATCGCGGAGATCGGCACGCCGGCAGCGATTCGACCCATGACCGGGATGTTTGTCGAGAACGGATTGTCCGCCATGACCGGCGCCGGCTTCTGAGCGACGACCGGTTGCGTTTTGCCGAGGCTTCCCTCGATGACACTGGGAGAAAAACCCCGTCGCGGATGAAGGTTCGCCACATAGGCGTCAGGCAGCTTGATCACTTCGAGCGCGCGTGCTCTGTTCGGCAGACGGCGAATAAAGCCACGCTCCTCGAGCGCGGTGATCAGCCTATGGATGCCGGACTTCGATGCAAGGTCGAGAGCGTCCTTCATTTCGTCAAACGACGGCGGCACGCCTGATTCTTTCATCCGCTCGTGGATGAACAGAAGTAACTCCTGTTGCTTGCGTGTCAGCATGGATGGGACCCTCAGAATTGGAAACAAATGCAGAACGGACGCTATATGTTCTATCTGTGTTCCGCAAGCCCCAAATTTTTGCTCAAGAATAGTCTCATTTCAGCGTTCGATCACGTATTCAGTTCGTGCGCAGCACTTGCCGAGTTTCCCGCGATAGCCAATGTTCTGCGGAATAAGACTTTGGGGGTGTAAGTGGGTAACAAGTCAGTCGATCATTTGGTTCTGCCCGTTGCAGATCTGGCGTCAGCGCGGGGGAGGTTGACCGCTCTCGGCTTTACTGTGGCACCTGAAGGTGTTCACCCTTTCGGCACAGCCAATGCCTGCATATTCTTCGCGGATGGCTCGTATCTCGAGCCGCTGGCCATTGTGAACCGTCGGCAAGCCTCGCTTGCGGCAAAACGAGGCAACGTGTTCACCGATCGCGACATCCGCTTCCGCGGCCAGCGGAAAAGGGAAGGTCTATCGGCGGTGGTCGTCGGGACGCAGGATGCAGCGGCCGATCATAGCCGTTTTGTGGACGGGCACATGTCTGCGGGCGAGATGCTTCAGTTCTCCCGCCCGATGCAGTTGCCCGATGGTGGGGAGAGCGAAGTCTCATTCCGTCTGGCGTTCGCGGCAGTCCCCGAGGTCGATGACATCTTGCTGTTTTCCTGCCAGCGCATGGCCGCATTACCGGCAGATCGCGGTGGTCTTGATGAGCACGCAAACGCCGTTACAGGCCTTCGAGAGATCGTCTTTTCTGCAGATGACCCGCTGGAGTTTCTGCCGCTTTTCGAAACCGTGTTCGAGACGCAACCCGAGCAAGGGAAAGACGGTCTGCGGATCGAAGCTGCGAATGCCGGCATCCGCATTCAATCCAACGACACGTTCAGCGACGAGTTCCGGTCTTCGATGAAGCCCTTGTTATCGTCGCGCCTCGCTGCGCGCGGGATCATCTTCAAGACCACCGATCTCGCCGTGACAGAGATCACCCTTGCTGCTAATGACGTCGCATTCATCCGCAGGGATGGCCGCGTGATCGTGTCGGCAGCCCCGGGGCAAGGTGTGGTTTTCGGTTTCGAGGAATAGTGAAATGACAGTCTCCGCCAATTCTGAAGTGTCCGTGGGCGAGGGGAGTTCGAAAGTCGTTTTCTCAAACACGGCAAAGCTCTCGCTGATTGCCGGTCCCTGTCAGATGGAAAGCCGCGATCATGCGTTCATGATCGCCGGCACGCTTGTCGAACTCTGCAAGAAGCTCGGCATCGGCCTCGTCTACAAATCCTCCTTCGACAAGGCCAACCGCACGTCGATCTCCGGCAAGCGCGGCATCGGCTTGGACAACGCGATGGCAATCTTTGCCGATCTCAAGAAGGAATACGGCTTTCCGGTTCTGACCGACATCCACACTGAAGAGCAGTGCGGCCTCGTGGCCGACACGATCGATATCCTGCAGATCCCAGCCTTCCTGTCGCGCCAGACCGACTTGCTGGTCGCGGCTGCAAAGACGGGTTGCGCGATCAACGTCAAGAAGGGGCAGTTCCTGGCACCCTGGGACATGAAGAATGTTCAGGCCAAATTCCTCGAAAGCGGCAATCCGAACGTGATGCTGTGCGAGCGCGGTGCGTCGTTCGGCTACAACACTCTCGTTTCCGACATGCGTTCGCTGCCGATCATGGCGTCGCTCGGAAGCCCCGTTATTTTTGACGCAACCCATTCCGTGCAGCAGCCCGGCGGCCAGGGCGGTTCTTCCGGCGGCCAGCGCGAATTTGTCGAAACGCTGGCGCGGGCAGCCGTCGCCGTCGGCGTTGCTGGCGTCTTTATCGAAACCCACGAAGACCCTGACAACGCGCCGTCTGACGGCCCGAACATGGTCCACCTGAAGGACATGCCGCGGCTTCTGGAAAAGCTGCTGGCGTTCGATGCCATTGCAAAAGGCTGACGGCGTCGAAAAACCGCCGAATTGACTGGATTGTAATCCGCGTGTCATCGACGATCGCACAATGTCGATGACACGCCTGTTCGCTGAGCCTGCGAATTCAGGCTCGCACATCAACCGAGGAGAGACCCTTGACCGCCATTACCGACATCATCGCTCGCGAAATTCTGGACAGCCGTGGCAATCCGACCGTCGAGGTGGATGTTTATCTGGAAGACGGCTCGATGGGCCGCGCCGCCGTTCCGTCGGGCGCCTCCACGGGCGCGCATGAAGCCGTCGAACTTCGCGATGGTGGCAAGCGCTATGGTGGCAAGGGCGTCGAAAAGGCTGTCGAAGCCGTCAACACCGAGATCTTCGACGCGATCGGCGGCTTCGATGCCGAAAGCCAGATCCACATCGACAAGACCCTCATTGCGCTCGACGGCACCCCGAACAAGTCGCGCCTGGGTGCAAACGCCATTCTCGGCGTCTCGCTTGCCGTTGCCAAGGCCGCAGCCGAATCGTCCGGCCTGCCGCTCTATCGCTATATCGGCGGCGCCTCCGCCCATCTTCTTCCGGTCCCGATGATGAACATCATCAATGGCGGCGCTCACGCCGACAACCCGATCGATTTCCAGGAATTCATGATCATGCCTGTCGGCGCCGAGACGCTGAAGGATGCCGTCCGCATGGGCGCGGAAATCTTCCACGTTCTCAAGAAGGAACTGGCAGCGCAGGGCCACAACACCAATGTCGGCGACGAAGGCGGTTTCGCGCCGGGCCTGAAGAGCGCGCCGGAAGCCCTCGACTTCATCATGAAGTCGGTCGAAAAGGCCGGCTACCGGCCGGGCGATGACGTCCACCTGGCGCTTGATTGCGCAGCGACCGAATTCTTCAAGAACGGCAAGTACGAGCTGGAAGGCGAAGGCCGCTCGCTCGAGCCCGAAGCAATGGCTGATTACCTGGCAGAACTTGCCGGCAAGTACCCGATCATCTCGATCGAAGACGGCATGTCGGAAGACGACTGGGATGGCTGGAAGTATCTCACCGACAAGATCGGTTCCAAGGTTCAGCTCGTCGGCGACGACCTGTTCGTGACCAACTCGGCCCGTCTGCGCGATGGGATCCGTCAGGGCACCGCCAACTCGATCCTCGTCAAGGTCAACCAGATCGGCTCGCTCACCGAAACGCTCGATGCTGTCGAAACAGCGCACAAGGCAAGCTACACGGCCGTCATGTCGCACCGTTCGGGTGAGACGGAAGACTCGACAATTGCCGATCTCGCAGTTGCCACCAACTGCGGACAGATCAAGACCGGTTCGCTGTCGCGCTCGGATCGTCTGGCCAAGTACAACCAGCTCATCCGCATCGAGGAAATGCTGGGTCCTCAGGCTGCCTACGCGGGCCGCTCGATCCTCAAGGCCTGATAATTCCGGTCGACTGAGGCAAAATATTCGAGAGCCCGCGCCACTTGCGCGGGCTTTTGCGTTTTACAATTCGTGATCACACCGTACCAAAAACCGATAGGTCAGTATTGTTGACCTGTCGGAACTTATGTAAACCGAAGCCAAGAATATTGAAATAAAAGGAAACGCCCGTGCTTGATTGGGACCATATTTTCGCGACGCGCTCCAGCCGCATGAAAGCCTCCGAAATCCGCGAATTGCTGAAGCTGCTGGAGCAGCCGGACATCATTTCGTTCGCCGGCGGCATTCCGGATCCGGCACTGTTTCCGGCCGAGGAATTCCAGAAGGCCTATGCGGATATCTTCTCAGGCGCTCAGGTGAACTCGGCGCTGCAGTATTCGGTCAGCGAAGGCTACAAGCCGCTACGCGACTGGATCGTCGCCGATGTCGCCAAGATCGGCATCGACTGTACCGCCGACAACGTTTTCATCACGTCAGGCTCCCAGCAGGCGCTCGATTACCTCGGCAAACTGTTTCTGTCGCCGAACGATACGGCGCTGGTGACATGGCCGACATATCTAGGTGCGCTCTCCGCATTCAACGCCTATGAGCCGACCTACGATCAGCTCTCGGTCAACGGCAACCGCACGCCGGAAGCCTATCGCGAGACGGCGTCGAAAGCCGGTGGCTCGGTGAAGTTTGCCTATCTGTCTGCCGACTTCTCCAATCCGACCGGCGAGACGATCGATCTCGCAGGCCGCGAAAAGCTTCTGGCACTGGCAGACGAACTCGATATCGCGATTCTCGAAGATGCCGCCTACCAGAACCTGCGCTTCGATGGCGAACCGGTTTCGCCGATCCTTGCGCTCGACATTGCCCGCAGCGGCGGTATCGAGAAGACCCGCACGATCTACAGCGGCAGCTTTTCCAAGACGCTCGCACCCGGTCTGCGCGTCGGCTTCGTCATCGGAGCGATGCCGGTCATCCGCAAACTGGTGTTGTTGAAACAGGCGGCCGACCTGCATTCGTCGACGATCAACCAGATCGCCGTCGAGCATGTCGCTTCGCGCGGTTTCGATGAACAGGTTGCCAAGATCAAGCGGGTCTATAGCGGCCGCCGCGATTCCATGCTGGCGGCACTTGCGAAATACATGCCGAAGGGAACGACATGGACAAAGCCCGAAGGCGGCATGTTCGTGTGGCTGACGCTTCCGGAGGGCATGGACGGTGCCGAGCTTCTGGCGAAGTCGCTGGCAACCGAAAAGGTCGCCTTCGTGCCCGGCAAGGCGTTCTACGCCGACGGCAGCAACGCCAACACGCTGCGCATCAGCTTCTCCTGCGCCAACGACGAGATGATCGACGAAGGCATCAAGCGGCTCGGAAGACTGATCGGCAATGCCGAGACCCGCGAGCACGAAGCGCTCCCGATCATCTGAATATCGGTTTACTGAGAAAGGCGAACCAGCGATGGCTCGCCTTTCTCACATACTGTTGGGGACCTGTTCACCTGCAGGTTACGCTCGGCTTCGGGCGCCGCCTATCGTGCCGACGCGTCCTTCTCTGAAGCGCACAGCGCGCCCGACTGTAGACAACACCAAGCAAATCACCAGCCGGTGACGTTGATCAGGGGTTGCGCCACGGGACGCCGTCGGGCAGTTTTGCGCCCGGTATATGAGGAGGAGTTTGCATTGGCGCGTCCCTACAGCATCTATGACGTTTTCACCGACGCTAAGCTTTCCGGCAACCCGCTTGCGGTCATCTTCGATGCAGATGGTCTCGACGATGGCGCGATGCAGGCCGTTGCCAAGGAAATGAACCTCTCGGAGACGGTGTTCGTCCAGACGTCGACAAACACCACCCATTCGGCAAGGCTGCGAATCTTCACACCGGGCCGGGAGCTTCCGTTCGCGGGACATCCGACGGTCGGGACGGCCATCGCCCTTGCCGAGCGCACGCACGGGCGCGACAGCGATCTCGATCTGGTCTGTGTCCTCGAAGAGGCGGTCGGTCCGGTTCGGTGCGCCGTGCGTCTGCGCCAGGGGGAGGTGGGGTTCGCCGAGTTCGATCTGCCGAAGAAGTCGCAGCGGATCGACCTCGCCTTGAACCGTCAGGGCATCGCGGACGCGCTCGGCGTCGAGCTGACGGATATCGGGTTCGAAAACCACGTCGCGTCGATCTGGAGCGCCGGTGTGCCCTTCCTGATGATCCCGCTGCACAATCTCGCAACTGTCCAGGACATGGAATTCGATGCGCCGCTTTGGGAGAAGGTCGCTCCCTTCGTCGAGGGTGCGCTCGCTTCGGCCTATGTCTATTGCCGCGGCGGCGTCCATCATCAGGCGAAATTTCATGCCCGAATGTTCTCGCCGGATATGGGCATCGCTGAAGACCCAGCCACGGGTGGGGCGGTAGCGGCATTGTCCGGCGCGATCCATCATTTTGACGGCCTGCCGGATGGCCATCATCCCATACTCGTCGAGCAGGGTGTCGAGATGGGCCGCCCGTCGTTCATCCATCTCCATATCGATGTGCAGGACGGGGCCATTTCAAAAGCACGTATCGGCGGACAAGCAGTCAGGATTGCTGAAGGCATCGTCGAGATCTGATCGCGATCATGCGAAGCAACTGAAATTGCAGCATAAAAAAGAAAAATTCTCGCGGTGGCGTTTCGCTTTTGGAAAAAAGACAGCACCTTATGCAACAAATTTCGCCGGAGGTGCTGGACAAGCCCAAACTTCCCATTTATACGGCCCACACACCGGCGGAAACGACGCTTCGCCAAACCGGTTACGGGTGATTAGCTCAGTTGGTAGAGCAGCTGACTCTTAATCAGCGGGTCGTAGGTTCGAGCCCTACATCACCCACCAAATCAATTCTTTACATCGAAATGTTCAAGCGCCGGTTTCACCGGCAAATGGCGTTTCCGTTGCCGTCGACGACGCAGTTTCGCTGCGTGGCGCCGACGCTTCCGGGGCGTCGTGAGGGCCGTTCTTCGACGACATCGGGTCTGCGTCCACCCATATGTCCCGAGACGCCATCGCCTTGTGGCCTTACCTCGAAATTCTCGTTTCCATAGGTGCCGTAATATCCACCCGTCCCATCTGGCTGGATTTCGGTATTGCGAAACTGCTGTGCTTCAGCCGGCAAGGCGGCGAGCGTGAGCGCCAAGGCATCGATTAGGGTTCTCATCGGAATCTCCTCCCGTATGATAGTCTATCACAATCTGAATAGCGCAACTCTGGGGCTTCCCGCCGAGCAAATGTCGGCTTTTTTGTACCACCTTGCATTTGTCTCGGGCGAGGTTGCAATTCGTTCGGAACCCTCTGCGCGCGCATGCATTTTGTCCGCATGTTGAAAATCTGCGGAGCATCCTCGTCGTGAAAGCGATCCTTCTACTTCTGAGCGGGCTTGTCTTGGCCGTCACGGTCTTCTTGAGTGGCGTTGCGGCCACGGCCTATCTCATTGCCGAGCCGGCGCCCCATCGCTTTTCCAACGTTGACCATCCTGATCTCTGGACCTCGACACCCGTGGTCGTGAGCAGCGGCGATCAGCGTTACGAGCGGATTGCTGCTGTGACCGCAAAGATCGATTTGCCAGCGTCGGATGCGCAGGGGCAGCCCGTAGCTGCCCAGGACCAGGCGACGGATGCGGTGGACGGCGTCCAGACGGCTTCCTTGGATGAGACAGACCAGGCGTCGGTAGATCCTGTGTCCGATTCATCGGTTAACCAGGCGCATGCCGACTGGTGTTTCGCGCGCTACCGTTCCTACAGGCTCGAGGACAACACCTACCAGCCTTACAGGGGTGGCCAGCGTCGGGCCTGCCAGTCACCGGTCGCAATGTCGCATGGTCAGGACAACATTGTTTCTGGCAACGAGGACACCGGCATCGAAGAGCAGGGGCTGGTTCAGCAGGTCAGCGCCACGAGCACGATGATCGGGCGAGGTCAGGACGGCCGTCTTGTCCGTGAAACTGACCGCTCGTCTTCGCCGCAAAACGCCTCATACGACGCAACATCCATGGGGAACCCGGCGCACGAGGAGTGGTGCCTGTCGCGCTATCGTTCATACCGCCCCAATGACAACAGCTACACGTCCTACGGCGGCATGCGCCGCACGTGTCAGTCCCCCTACGGCTGAGACCTGACTCAGCCCGTTTTCAGCAATGTGACCGTCGGCTGTTCGTCTTCCTTCAAGCCTTGAACCAGTTTGGCGAGCCAATCCACGAAGACCCGGACCTTGTTGGAGAGGTGCCGGGTTTGCGGGTAGACGATGTAGAGCGGCAGCGGTTCGCACTCCCATTCGGCGAAGATCTCGATAAGTTCGCCCCTCTTCACGTGCTCCTGGACCATGAACCGCGCCGCCTGTGCGATCCCGAGCCCCGCGACCGCCGCGTTGACGTAGGAGCGCGCATCATTCACCGAGACGACGTAACGCGGCATGATCTCCAGCATCTCATCCTCTTTGCAAAAGTCGAATGTCATGATCCGGCCGGCCGTCGCGTTGAGGTAACCGACAGAGAAATGGTCGGTCTCCAGATCTCGCGGATGGGTCGGCATACCGAATCGCTCAAGATAGTTCGGGGATAGGTAATTGCGCATGCGAAGCTCGCCGACTTTGCGCGCAATCAGCGACTGGTCCTTGGGCGTGCCGCCTCGAAGAGCACAGTCGACATTTTCAGCAATGTAATCGACCAGCCGGTCGCCGACCCCGATATCCAGCTGGATCTGCGGGTAGCGCTGGTAGAATTCGCACAGGTTAGGGATCACCACGAGGTCGGCGAACGCCCCTGCCATCTCGACACGCAGTCGGCCCGTAGGCTGGTTCTGCGATTTCGACATCGTGCCGTCGAGTTCTTCAA
>Ga0213835_100229_pt1 | contig 66903 bp, 59 predicted proteins | sample SWPATP01_FD_160576 | JGI IMG/M metagenome (GOLD analysis project Ga0213835, IMG submission 160576) | Coastal seawater microbial communities from Marineland, Florida, United States - SWPA TP0 #1 | ecosystem: Environmental > Aquatic > Marine > Coastal | place: USA: Florida | collected 2016-08-05
AGCCGCAAAAGCTGCCGACTGCGGCCTGGATCAACCCACCGCCGACGGAGAAAAAAGCTGCCTGAAACCCGAGATTCAGACTCTCACAGATTTACTCAGGTGTTTCAAATTCATTGACACGTTCCGGATTGAATACCGGGACTGCTGAACCCAGCAATCAACTCACTCAGCATAGCCTTTGCACGGAACAAAGGCCAGCTACGACGAGGAATAGGATCGCACGAGACTAAACACTTAAGAGTAGCTGGCGTGCCGCAAAGCGCGCATCGCGCTGCATCAGTTGCGGCGCAAGATATTCGGTCGATCGCCAACAGGCCGAGGATCCTGCTCCATCGAACGCATAAGCATAGTCCTAATCAGTATTGGCCCCCCAATCCACCCCCTGTTAAGCTTGCTTCCCCCTCGGCAGCCGCAGCGCCGCCGTCACCCAAGCAAGAACAACAGGAAAACCCCATGAGCTGCAAGCACCCCCAGGCCAATCCGGCCCGCGCCGTCCTCATCCTCGGCTTGATCGCCGCGCTGGCCCCGCCGGTCGCCTTCGCCCAGGACACATCGCAAGCCGATCCCGCCGCCGCGCAAATGCAGTCGGTCGTGGTCACCGGCACCCGCTCGCTGAACCGCCGCACGCTCGATTCTGAGTCGCCGGTCGACGTCATCGGCAACAAGGAATTGCTCAGTACCGGTTCCGGTGAGCTGGCGACCGTGCTGGCGCGCCTGCTGCCGTCGATGAATTTCCCGCGCCCGAGCGGCGCCGATGCCAGCGACGCGGTGCGTCCGGCGCAATTGCGCGGCCTGTCGCCCGACCAGACGCTGGTGCTGGTGAACGGCAAGCGGCGCCATGCGTCGGCCGTCGTCAACGTCAACGGCACCCTCGGGCGCGGCTCGGCCCCGGTCGATCTGAATGCGATTCCGCTGGCGGCGATCGACCATATCGAAGTGCTGCGCGACGGCGCCGCGGCGCAATACGGCTCGGACGCCATCGCCGGCGTGGTCAACATCATCCTGAAAAAGGGCGTCAAGGGCGGTGAAGCCGAAGTGGCCTACGGCCAGTATGACGCGGGCGACGGCGAGCAGACCACCGTGCGTGGATCGGCCGGTTTTGCGCTGGGCCAGGATGGCTGGGTGCGCGTCGCCGTCGAAGCGGCCGAGCGCAATGCGACCAACCGGTCCTTCGCCGATCCGCGTCCCTCCGCCGGTGCGCGCCAGGGCACCGTGACCCAGCGCTACGGCGATCCGGACAGCCGTCCGCGTGCGCTGTTCGTCAACAGCCAGGTCAGGATCAACGACGCGATCGACTGGTACGCCTTCGCCAATTATGGCGAGCGCACCACCTCGTCGGCGCCGGGCTTTCGCACCGCATACACCGACAATACGCGCACCACGCTGCGTTCCAGCCTGTATCCGGAGGGCTTCCAGCCGCTGCTCGACAGCAGATCGGTCGACTCGTCGATCGTGACCGGCCTGCGCGGAGAATTGGCCGGCTGGCGCTGGGATGCGAGCCTGAACCATGGCCGCAACCGTTTTACGCTGGATGTCGACAACACGGTCAACTACAGCCTGGGCGCCACCAGTCCGACCCATTTCCATGCGGGCGAGCTGACCTCGACGCAGAACCTGGCGAACCTCGACGTGGCGCGCGAGATGCCGGTCTCGTTCATGAGCGGCCCCCTGACCGTGGCCCTGGGCCTCGAGGCGCGCCACGAGTCGTACGAAATCGGCGCGGGCGAAGCGAATTCGTATTTTGGTTCCGGCGCCCAGGGGTATTCGGGCTTTCGTCCTGAAAACGCGGGCAAGAACAGCCGCAACAACAAGTCGGTGTACCTGAACCTGGAAGGCGACATCACCAAGAACTTGTCCGGCGCGCTGGCGCTGCGCCATGAGCGCTACAGCGATTTCGGCAATACCAACTCGGCCAAGGCCTCGGCCCGATATGCCTTCACGCCGACCTTCGCGCTGCGCGGCACCGCGTCGAACGGCTTCCGCGCGCCGTCGCTGGCGCAATCGTTCTACACGATCACGACGACCAATACGCTGCTCGTGAACGGCACCAGCGCGCTGGTCGAAACGGGTACCTTCCCGGTTGCCAGCAACGCGGCCCGCGCACTCGGCGCCCGGCCTTTGACAGCCGAAAAGGCCCATAACCTGAGCATCGGCGCCCAATGGCAGCCGAACCGCAACTGGACCACGACCGTCGACCTGTACCGCATCGACATCGACGACCGCATCGTGTTCTCGTCGAACCTGCAACTGGCGAATGCCCCGGCCCTGTCCAGCGCGCTGGCCGCGCAAGGCGTGTACGTCGGCGCCGCGCGCTATTTCACCAACGCGGTCGACACCCGCACGAAAGGCGTGGATGTCGTCAGCACCTATCGCCTGAATCTGCCGCAGGGAACGCGTGCCGACCTGACGCTGGCGTACAACCACAACGACAATGAAGTCAAGCACGTAGCGGATACGCCCGCCGTGCTGTCGGCGCAGCGATTGCTGCTGGTCGACCGCCAGAGCGTGAATCGCCTGACCGTCGGTTCGCCGAAGGACAAGCTGAGTTTAAGTAGCGACGTCACCCGCGGCGCCTGGAATGGCCGTGCCGCCGTCACGCGCTACGGCAAGTTCACGGTGCCGCAGAACGACGCGGCGCTGGACCAGACCTACGATCCGCAATGGGTGCTCGACCTGGCCGCCAGCGTGCGCGTCGCCAGCGCATGGCGCCTGACGGCCGGCATCGACAACGTCACCAACCGCTACCCGGCGCAGGTGACCTCGCTCGCCAACCTGAACGTGAACGGCACGCAGCCGTACAGCGTGTGGGCGCCGAACGGGTTCAATGGGCGCTACTTCTATGTGAAGGCCGGATATACCTGGTAAGTGCCGAATGCGGCGATGGCGCCGCATTTGTGGTTGCTTGATGGCCGGTTGAACTTTTTAGCCGGCTCGCGCCGTCTTGCCGCACTCCGCGATGAGGTCGATGTTGCCAGTAGTGACGCTGACTTCGCGACTTTTATCGCGATCGAGTCCTGTACCGATGCGCTAGCCAGGCTCGAGCCCGAGATTCAGAGCGCGCAGGCATGGGCGGCTGGCGTAGGCAGTGATGCGTGCAGATCGTTGATTGCGCAATTCGGTGAGTCGCCGTCTACGGGACAGGTCTGATATTCGGACACAAGCGCGATCTCGATTTGAGAAAATGAAGGTCGCGAATGACGGCTGAGGACGTGGCGCCCGGCACACCAGGCAAGGCGCCGCGCGCGATCACGCCAGCTTCGCCTTGAAAAACCCCACCGTCCGCCCCCACGCCAGCTTCGCCGCCGCTTCGTCGTAACGCGGCGTCGTATCGTTATTGAACCCGTGCTCGGCGCCTTCGTAGACGTAGTGTTCATATGGAACCTTGTTCGCCTTGAGCGCCGCCTCGTACGCGGGCCAGCCGGCCAGGATGCGTTCGTCCTTGCCCGCGTCGTGGATCAGCAGGGGGGCGCGCATCTTCGCCACTTCGGCAGCCGGCGGCTGGCTGCCGTAGAAGGGCACGGCCGCGGCCAGGTCGGGGAGCACGGTGGCCAGGTAGTTGGCGATGCCGCCGCCGTAGCAGAAGCCGACGACGCCGACTTTGCCGCTCGACTGTTCCAGCCCCTTGAGCGCGCCTGCAGCGGCGACGAAATCGGCCCGCGATTTTGTCTGGTCCAGCTTCTGGAACAGCGCGCGCGCCTTTTCTTCGTCGCCCGGATAGCCGCCCAGCGGATGCAGCGCGTCGGGCGCGAACGCAATAAAACCTTCCAGCGCCAGGCGGCGCGTGATGTCCTCGATGTGGGGGTTCAGGCCGCGGTTTTCGTGCACGACCAGGATCGCCGGCAGCTTGCCTTTGGCATTCGCGGGCACGGCCAGGTAGCCGCGCACGGTGCCGTAGCCTTGCGGCGACGGATACTCCGCGTAACTGGTCTTCAGGCGGCTGTCGGACGCGCTCACCAGCGGCGCGGCGAAGGAGGGCGACAGCTGTGCCAGCAAGGTGGCCGCCGTCACGCCGCCGACCGCGTAGCGCGACGCGCTGGCCAGGAACTCGCGGCGCGACACGCGGCCGTGGACGTAGCCGTCGAATAGTTTCAGTACCTCGGGATCGAAATCGTTTGCTGTCAGTCGGGTCATGTCGGTGGCCTTTCGAGATAGGAAATCACCCCATTAGCATACGCGTGATTGGCTTGCGCAAGGGCCATCAATGCCCCTTGCGCTGCACCAGCGCGCTCCCCACCCCGTGACGCCGGCCTTCGCTGACCGCCGTCACGCTGCCGTCGGGATTAAAGACGATGGCATTCGCGGCGCCGATTTCCTCGGGCGGGTTTTCCCACTTGTGGCCGAACGCTTCCAGCGCGCGCGCCTGGGCCGCGCCGGCGAACCCCGGCTCCACCGAGGTGCTGGCGCCATTTCTTTCCGACAGGCGCGGCGCATCGATCGCCGCGTCCATCGGCATGCCGAAATCGACGTGGTTCACGATCGTCTGCAAGACGGTGCTGATGATGGTCGCGCCGCCCGGGCTGCCGATGGTGAAGGCCGGCTTGCCGTTCTTCAGGGCGATGGTCGGCGCCATGCTGCTGCGCGGACGCTTGCCCGCTTCCGGCACGTTCGGGCGCGGGCCGGAAAAATCGAAGTCGGTCATCTCGTTATTGAGCAGGAAGCCGTAGCCCGGCACCACGATGCCGCTGCCGCCCCAGGATTCGATGGTGAAGGTGTACGAGACCACGTTGCCGTCCTTGTCAGACACGGTGAAGTGGGTGGTGTGGGCATTCTCGCGTTGCAGCGCGGGCGCCTGCGGGCGCAGCGGAATGCTCTGGTCCTGCTGGAAGGCGTACGGATCGCCGGCGCCGACATTGGCCGCGGCGCGCCGCGGGTCGATCGCGGCGCGGCGCTGGGCCGCGAATGCTTTCGAGAGCAGTCCCGCCACCGGCGCGTCGACGTATTCCGGGTCGGCGAGGTAGGCGTTGCGGTCGGCGAAGGCGAGGCGGCTCGCTTCCAGGTACAGGTGTTCGGCGTTCGCGCGCGGCATCGATTTTAGATCGTAGCCTTCGAGGATGTTGAGCGCTTCGGCCACCGTGACGCCGCCGCTGCTCGGCAGCGGCATGCCGTAGAGTTCATAGCCGCGGTAGGTGCTCACGACCGGCGGGCGGATGCGCGCTTCGTAGTTGGCCAGATCGGCCAGCGTCATGCGGCCCGCGCGCACGTTGGCACCGCTTGCCACCGGCGGCTGGTTGACCGCGTCGACGATCGCGCGTGCCATCGGGCCTTCGTAAAAGGCGCGCTGGCCATGGGCGGCGATGGCGCGGTAGGCCTTGGCCATGTCCGGGTTGCGCAGCAAGGTGCCCGGCGTGACGGCCTTGCCGCCCCTCAGGTAGAGCGCACTGGTCGTGCCGAATTGCTGAAATTTCCTTTCATTTTCGCGTGTCAGATGAGAGAAAATTTCACTCACCGTGAAGCCTTTGGTGGCCACGTCGATGGCCGGGGCCAGCACCTGCTTGAAGTTCATCGTGCCGTAACGTTCGAGCGCCTCGTGCCAGCCGCGCACCGTGCCCGGCACGCCGACCGCCGCGCCGCTGGCCACGGCCAGGTCGAAATCGATCTCCTTGCCCCGATCCAGGAACACCGCCGGGGTGAACGCGGCCGGCGCCGTTTCGCGGTGGTCGATCGTGATCACGCGCTTGTCCTTGGCCAGGTAGATCACCATGAAGCCGCCGCCGCCGATGCCGCAGCTGAAGGGATCGGTCACGCCCAGCGTCGCCGCCGCCGCGACGGCCGCATCGATCGCATTGCCGCCCTTGTTCAGGATGGCGAGCGCCGATGCCGAAGCCTTTTCGCTGATCGTGGCCACCGCGCCGCCGCTGCCGCTGGCGACCGGCGTCTTGGCGAGCGCCAGCGGCGCATGCAGGATGATGGAGAGGGTGAGGGTGCAGGTAACGAGGGTCGCGGATCGGGTCATGGAGTGGGTGGAAGAATGGTGAGCGTGGCGCGGTAGGCGAGGGCGACGCCGGGCGCGGCCGGCGCGGGGATGCTGCTTTGATCGAGGACGATGCGCCGCCCGTCGAGCGCGGCAGGCGTAGCGCTGGGCTGTCCGGGCGACAGCGTGAAGCTGTCGAGCGCCGCGCCGGCGCGCCGGATGCTGAAGCGGTAATCGAGCTTGCCGGCCCAGATGCACTGCACCCCGCCTGGACAGCGGCTGTCGTCGACGGCGTCGAAGCGCAGGCTCAAGCCGGGCGCCAGCTCGACGCCCTGGCCGCGTTCGAGCGTGAAGGGACCGGCTGCCTGCGGCGTGGCCGGGGCGGCGCAGGCGGCGAGGGTCAGGCAGAGGAGGTGCGGAAGCAGGCGGTGGCGCATGGGTCGAGCATAACAAAAACGCCATGCCGTGGGCGCAATGGAAGGCGTCATACAGCGGTCATATTCGGTGGCTAGACTGCGTTCATCACTTACCCACCCTGAGCCACGACAAAATGAAAAACAAGCACATGTTCAAAACGATGATCGCCGGCGCCGCCGCGGCACTGTTGATGTCGTCGTCCTTCGCCGCCGACGTGACGGGCGCCGGCGCAACGTTCCCGTATCCGATCTACGCCAAGTGGGCGGAAATGTACAAGGCGGCCACCGGCACCGGCATGAACTACCAGTCGGTCGGCTCGGGCGCCGGCATCAAGCAGATCAAGGCGAAAACGGTCGACTTCGGCGCCTCCGACATGCCGCTGAAAGCGGCCGAACTGGAAGAGACGGGCCTGATGCAGTTCCCGGCCATCATGGGCGGCGTGGTCGCGGTGGTGAACGTCGAAGGCGTGACGCCGGGCCAGCTCAAGCTGACCGGTCCCGTCCTGGCCGACATCTACCTGGGCAAGGTCACCAAGTGGAACGCGCCCGACATCGCCGCGCTGAACCCGGGCGTCAAGCTCCCGGCCGACGACATCACGGTCGTGCACCGCGCCGACAGCTCGGGCACGTCCTTCCTGTTCACCGACTACCTGTCGAAAGTGAACCCGGAGTTCCAATCGAAAATCGGCGCCGGCACGGCCGTGAAATGGGCGACCGGCATCGGCGGCAAGGGCAACGAAGGCGTCGCCGCCAACGTCCAGCGCATCAAGGGCTCGATCGGCTATGTCGAGTGGGCCTACGCCAAGAAGAACAAGCTGTCGCATACCCAGTTGAAGAACAAGGATGGCCAGTACCTGCAGCCGGACGACGACAACTTCAAGGCCGCCGCCGCCAGCGCCGAATGGACCAAGACCCCGGGCTTCGCCGTGGTCCTGACCGACACCGCCGGCAAGAACAGCTGGCCGATCACGGGCGTGTCCTACATCCTGATGCACAAGTCGCAGGCCGATGCGGCCAAGGGCAAGGAAGTCGTGAAGTTCTTCGACTACGCCTACAAGAACGGCGACGCCGCCGCCGCCGAACTCGATTACGTGCCGATGCCCGATTCGGTCGTCAAATTGGTGCAGGGCGCCTGGAAGGCGCAGCTGAAGGATGCAGCGGGCGCGGCGATTTATTGATGGGTAGCGGGCGCGGCCCGCAGCGCTTACCGGCAGCTCGGCGGCGGTCCTGACAAGGGCCGCCGTTTTCCATTGGCAGATTGAGTTATAGTCATCCTGATGGCGAACCATATCCACGCATGGATAAAGGTTGATCTCATGAAAAATCGTCCACAGGTTCCGGCAGCGCTCGCTTTGGTAGTCTCCCGCGCGGCGTCGGCTCAACCGGTCGAGTCGTCCTGGAGCGCATTGCAACAGGCTCACTTCGCCGGCAAGCAGGTGGAAGCGGCGCCTTTCATCCACCTGAGCGCGCCTTCGCGCGCACCCAGCGGCGAGCAGGTGCCCTTCGCGTTCAGCATCGACCACCCGATGACGGCGAACCGCTACATCAAGTCGGTCACACTGTTCGTCGCCGCCAAGCCGCAGCCCCTGACGGCGGTCTTCCACTTCTCGACGGGCCCTTCAAACGCGGCCAGGTCAACCAGGCCAGGCGCCTCGTCAAGCATCCGATGTACACCGGCCTGCAGCGCGACCGGAACACGAATGGCTACCGGCCGGCTTTTTTCAACGACAAGATCGACGTCAGCTATAACGCCAAGCCGGTGCTCGCGGCCGATAGCGCGATCGGCATCGGCGAAAACCCCTGCATCCAGTTCGGCTTTGTCGCCGACCAGCCCGGCGCCCTGCAGGTTGTCATTCGCGACAATCACGGCGCCACCTTCGGCCAATCGCTCGCCGTCGGGGGTTGGATGCGGCTGATCCGCGTGGCCTGTCTGCTGGCCGCAGCCGCCGCGCAAGTCGGGGCGGCGCCGCTACGGGTCGACCAGGTCGCCCCCGGCGTCTACGTGCACATCGGGCAGCACAAGGATGTGGAGGAGGGTTATGACGGCGACATCGCCAACATCGGCTTCGTGATCGGCACCGAGGCGGTCGCGGTCATCGATACGGGCGGCTCGTACGCCGTCGGCATGGCCTTGAAGGAAGCGCTGCGCGCCATCACCGCGCTGCCGGTTCGCTATGTGATCAATACGCATGGCCATCCGGATCACGTGTTCGGCAACGCCGCCTTCATCGGAGCCGGGCCGCCACCGCGCTTCATCGGCCACGCCGGGTTGGCGCAAGCGATGGCTTCGCGCGGCGACGCGTATCTGCGCAACCTGAAGAAACAACTGGGGGATGCGGCCGATAAAAGCACCCTGATCCCGCCAGGGGAGACCGTCCGCGACCTCCGGACCCTCGACCTGGGCGGGCGCAAGCTCGAATTGAAGGCGTGGCCGGATGCGCACACGAACACCGATGTCACCGTGTTCGATGCCGCCAGCGGCACGCTGTGGACGGGCGACCTGCTCTTCGTCGAGCGCACGCCTGCCGTCGATGGCGACGTCCGGGGCTGGCTTGCCGCCATCGATGCATTGAAGCGCGTCCCGGCAGCGATCACCATTCCCGGGCACGGTCCCGTCACCCGCGACAAGAACCGGGCGCTGGAGCGCGAACGCGCGTACCTGGCGGCCTTGCTGCAGGATGTCCGTGGCGGCATCGGCAAGGGCGAGAGCATGACCGAGACGATGGAGACGGCGGCCGCCGCCGAGCGCGGACGCTGGCAGCTGTTCGACGCCGTCAACCGGCGCAATGTGAACCTGCTCTATCCGAAGCTGGAATGGGAGTGAGGGCCATGCCGCGGCGCGATGTTCTCGCATTTGCACTGGCCGGATCTGTCATGGAGACGGCGTTCGCCAAAAACCGTCACGCCAGGCTCGGGCGGGCCGTCGTCGTCGGCGCCAGCTATGGCGGCGCGACCGCGGCCAGGTATGTGCGCATGTTGAGCGGCGGGCGCATCGAGGTCATCCTGGTCGACCAGAACGCCAACTTCATCTCCTGCCCGGTCAGCAACCGCGTGCTGGGCGGCCAGCGCACGCTGGAACAGCTCACCTTCGGCTAGGATGGGCTGTAGCGGCAGCACGGCGTCAAGTTCATGCGCGGCAGCGTGACGGCGGTCGATGCCGACAAGTCGCGCATCGTCGTGGCAGGCAAGCCGCTGTCGTACGACCGCCTGATCGCCCCCCGGCATCGAGTTCATCTACGACGACTTTCCGACGCTCGCCGGCGCGCAGGAGCAGATTCCCCATGCCTGGAAAGCGGGGCCGCAGACGCGCAACCTGCAGCGCCAGCTGCTTGCCATGCCCGGACGGCGGCGTCTTCACCATCGTGGTGCCGCCCCAGCCTTACCGCTGTCCGCCCGCGCCCTACGAGCGCGCCTGCCAGGTCGCGTTCTACCTGAAAACGCACAAGCCGCGCTCCAAGGTCATCGTGCTCGACGCCAATCCCGTGATGACCTCGAAGCGCGCCCTGTTCGAACAGGCATTTCGCGCGCTGTACCCGGGCCTGATCGAGTACGTTCCGGGCAGCGAGCTGCAGCAGGTCGACGTGGCGACCAGGACTGTCAAGACCGCCTTCGATACCGTCAAATCGACGGTCCTGAACATCATTCCACCCCAGCGCGCGGGCAAGCTGGCGCAGGACTGCGGCCTGGCGAACGTCGAGCGGCGCTGGTGCGAGGTCGACTTCGTCAGTTACGCCTCGAGCGTCCTGCCCCGTGTGCACGTGATTGGCGACGCGATCGATTCAAGCTTGCCGAAGTCGGCGCACATGGCCAATGCCCAGGCGAAGATCTGCGCGCACGCGCCGTCGTCGACCTGTTGCTGGGGCCGGCGCCGGACCCGCCGCCGGCCTACGCGAATACCTGCCGACGTGCTTGCCTAGCCGGCCGCACCGGTGTCAGGACAGGGCGGCGACGCGCGACATCCATGCGCTGCCCACCAGCGCCTCGCTCAGGAAGTCGACAAAGGCGCGCACCTTGGGTGGCGTCAGTCGCGACTGCGCGTAATACACCTGGATGGCGCCGGCCGGCGCGGGAAACGCGTCGAGCACGCGCACCAGGCGGCCGTCATCGAGATAGGGCAGCACCTGGTGCGCGCCCAGCCGTGCCAGCCCCAGGCCGGCCAGCGCCGCTTCGCCGATGGCATCGAGATCGGTCAGCACGATCCGGCCGTCGACCTGGACCGTCACTGTCTCGCCACCGGCGACGAAGGTCCAGTCGCGCATGCGCCCCGTCGTGGCCGAGCGCAGGCGGATGCAGTCATGGCTGCCGAGGTCGGACAGCACGGCCGGCGTACCGTGCGCCGCCAGGTAGGAGGGCGCCGCCACGGTCAGCAGCTTGATCGGCACCAGCGGGCGCGCCACCACGTTCGCATCGGCATCGAGGCCGGCGCCGATCGCGGCATCGAAGCCCTCCCTGACCAGGTCCACCCGGCGGTTCTCGAAGCTCCAGTCCAGCCGCAGCGCCGGATAGCGCGCCAGGAATTGCGGCATCAAGGGCAGCACATGTTGGCGCCCGAAGTTCGGGGCGACACTCACGCGCAAGGTGCCGGCGGGAGCCTGGTCGCGCGCACTGTGCGTGGCGAATGCCTGTTCCAGCGCGCGCGCCGGGCCGGCAGTGTCGGCGTACAGGCGTTCGCCGCTCTCGGTCAGCGCCAGGCTGCGGGTGGTGCGCTGGAACAGCCGGCTGCCGAGACGCCGCTCGAGTTGCGCCACCTGCTTGCTGACCGCCGCCGGCGTCACGCCAAGCCGGCTGGCGGCAGCGGAGAAACTGCCTGCCTCAACGGTTTTCAGAAAACTGTCGAGTCCGTCAAGTTGGAGCATGATTGCGTCCCGTTGGTTGAAACTGATTCAATCGATTATGGACTAGTAAGATCGAATGCTGCAAGCTAGGATGGCCATCCTCTTTCCATCACCTACGCACCCATGTCCCAGAACCGTATCTTGCTCATCCACGCGCATCGCCAGCCGGCCGCATCGCGTGTCAACAAGGCCATGCTGCAGGCCGCGTCCACGCTGCCGAACCTGACGGTCAACGATTTGATGACGCGCTATCCGGACTTCCGGATCGACGTCGAGGCCGAACAACAACTGCTGCTTGCGCACGACGTCATCGTGCTCCAGTTCCCGTTTTACTGGTACAGCACCCCTGCCATCCTGAAGGAATGGCAGGATGCCGTGCTGGCCTACGGCTTTGCCTATGGCAGCGGCGGCGACAAATTGCGCGGCAAGAAGCTGATGGTGGCCACCACCACCGGCGGGCCCGCCGAGTCCTACCAGGCCGGTGGCTACCGCCACTACACGCTGAGCGAACTGCTGCGCCCGCTGCAGGCGACCGCCAACCTCGCAGGCATGGCCTATCAGCCGGTGTTTTCGGCCAGCGGCGTGCTGGGCCTGGACGAAGCCGGGCTCGATCGCGTGGCGACGGGCTATCACCAGCGGCTGGCGGCGCTGTAAGCAAACCTGGCTGGCGGCGGCGCCTCCCTGGCGTGCTCGGGCGACCTGCGTGCTCACGTATAATCGCAGGCCGCTCACTGACCTCGCCAACCGATGATTCACCCCAGCGCCGCGCCTTTGCCTGCTTCCCTGTCGTTTCTCGATAACACGGGCGAGCTCGGCGCGCTCATTGCCCGCCACGACTGGTCGGCGACCTCGCTGGGCGCCATCGACACCTGGCCGCAAAGCGTCAAGAGCACGGTCTCGCTGATCCTGCATTCCCCGTTCCCGATCGCCACCATGTGGGGCGAGAGCGGGGTGATGATCTACAACAGCGGCTATGCGGAAGTCGCGCGCGACAAGCATCCGGCCCTGCTGGGCACCGAGGTGCGCGACGCCTGGCCCGAGGCGCGCGGCTTCAACGACCAGGTCATGCGCGTGTGCATGTCCGGCAAAACCCTCCACTACGCCAACCAGGAGCTGACCCTGCATCGCGAAGGCCGCGACGAGCAGATCTGGTTCAACCTGCACTACTCGCCCATCATTGGCGAATCCAATGTGCCGGTGGGCGTGATGGGCATGGTGGAAGACACCAGCGACGAGGTGCGCGTCGACCGCTTCCTGAAAAGCGAACACACGCGCCTGCAGGCGATGTTCGACCAGGCGCCCGGCTTCATGGCGATGCTCGAAGGCCCGCAGCACCGCTTCGTGCACGTCAACCAGGCCTACCTGACGCTGGTGAACCGGCGCGATGTCGTGGGCAAGACCCTGGCCGAAGCGCTGCCGGAAGCCGTCGCGCAAGGCTTCGGCGACCTGCTCGACAACCTGTACGCCAGCGGTGACGCATTCTCCGGCATCGCCACCCCGTTTGCCGTCGATGCCGTGGGCGACTTGCCGGCGCGCGAGGTCTTCGTCGACTTCGTCTACCAGCCGGTGCGCGACGAAACCGGCGCCGTCTACGGCATCTTCGTGCAGGGCGCCGATGTCAGCGGCCGGGTGCTGGCCGAGCAAGCCATGCGCGCCAGCGAAACCCTGTTCCGCACCCTGGCCCAGGCCTTGCCGAACCAGGTCTGGTCGGCGCCGCCCGATGGTGTGCTGGATTGGTACAACGAGCGCGTCTACAGCTATTCCGGCTACCGCCAGGGCGAACTCGATGACGGGCGCTGGACCAGCATGGTGCATGCCGACGACATCGAAGCGGCGGGGGCGGCCTGGGCCCAGGCGCTCTCCAGCGGGAACACCTACGAAATCGAGTTTCGCCTGCGCGACCGCGACGGCAATTACCGCTGGCACCTGGGACGCGCCTTGCCGATCCGCGACGAGGCCGGGGCGATTACGCGCTGGGTCGGCACGAATACCGACATCGAAGACCAGAAGGCGGCCGCACGTGCGCTGGCGAGCCTGAACGACACCCTGGCCGAACAGGTCAGCCAGCGCACCGCCGAGCGCGACCGCATCTGGCGCTTGTCGACGGAACTGATGCTGGTGGCCGATTTCGAATCGAACATCGTGGCCGTCAACCCGGCCTTCACGACGGTGCTCGGCTGGAGCGAGGCCAGCCTGATCGGCAGCCCCTTCATGGCGCTGGTGCACCCCGACGACGTGGAGGCGACGCTGCGCGAAGTGGGCGGCCTGAGCGAAGGCCAGACCACCTTCAGTTTTGAGAACCGCTACCGCCACCGCGACGGCAGCTACCGCACCCTGGCATGGTCGGCCGCGCCGGACGCCAGCTTCATCCATGCCGTCGCGCGCGACGTGACGGCCGAGCGCGAAGCCGCCGCCGCCATGCGCCGCACCGAACAGGCATTGCAGCAGTCGCAGAAGATGGAAACCATCGGCAAGCTGACCGGCGGCGTCGCGCACGACTTCAATAACCTGCTGCAAGTCATCGCCGGCAACCTGCAGCTGCTCGGCACCGATGTCGCCACCAACCCGCGCGCCCAGCGCCGGGTCGACAACGCGATGGGCGGCGTGCTGCGCGGCGCCAAACTGGCCAGCCAGCTGCTCGCTTTCGGCCGGCGCCAGGCGCTCGAACCGAAGGTGGTGCGCATCGGCCGCAATATCGCCGCGATGGACGACATGCTGCGCCGCGCGCTGGGCGAGGAAATCGAGCTCGAGACCGTGACCCAGGCCGGCCTGTGGAATGCCTTCGTCGATATCTCGCAAGTCGAAAACGCGATCCTCAACCTGTGCATCAATGCGCGCGACGCGATGGACGGCGTCGGCAAGCTGACCGTCGAAGTCGGCAACGCCATGCTCGACGACGATTACGCCAGGGCGCAGCCGGACGTGACGCCCGGCCAGTACGTGATGATCGCCGTCAGCGATACCGGCTCGGGCATGCCGCCCGAGGTCATCGCGCAAGCCTTCGAACCGTTTTTCTCGACCAAGCCGGAAGGCAAGGGCACCGGCCTGGGCTTGTCGATGGTGTACGGCTTTGCCAAGCAGTCGGGCGGCCACGTCAAGATCTACAGCGAAGTCGGCTTCGGCACCACCGTCAAGATGTACATGCCGCGTTCGCTCGAAGCGGAAGATGCGCTCGACCCGGTCGACCTGCGCCAGCCCACGGGCGGCACCGAGACCATCCTCGTGGCCGAGGACGACGAGGGCGTGCGCGAGACGGTCGTCGACTTGCTCGGCGAACTCGGTTACCGGGTACTGAAGGCGTCCGACGCCGCCAGCGCGATGGCGATCGTTTCGAGCGGCATTCCGATCGACCTGCTGTTTACCGATGTGGTCATGCCTGGCCCATTGCGCAGTCCCGACCTGGCGCGCAAGGCGCGCGAGGCGATTCCGAACCTGGCCGTGCTGTTCACCTCGGGCTATACCGAAAACGCCATCGTCCACGGCGGCCGGCTCGATCCCGGCGTCGAATTGCTGGGCAAACCCTACACCCGCGCCGCGCTGGCCTCGAAGATCCGCCATGTGCTGGCCAACCGCGACCAGAGAAGCGGCGCCGCGCGCGACCTGGCCCATGCGCGTACCCAGGCCCGTCCCGCTCCCGCGGCGGGCGCCGCGCTGAAGATCGTGCTGGTCGAAGACGACGACTCGCTGCGCGCCACCACGGTCGAACTGCTCGAACTGCTGGGGCACGTGGTGAGCGCGGCGGCCAGCGGCGAGGCGGCGCTGGCCTTGCCGGCTCTGGCCGCGGCCGACGTGTTGATGACGGACCTGGAGCTGCCGGGCATGTCGGGCGAACAGCTGGCCCTGGCCGCGCGCAGGCAGGCGCCGCACCTGGCGGTGGTATTCGCTTCCGGGCGCAGCGCCACGACCAGCCTGGAACGCTCGACCATGCTGCGCAAGCCCTACGATGTCGAGGCGCTCAATGCCGCACTGGCGCGGACAAGCGCATGAATGCTGGAGGGGGGATTACATCTGGCGAAACTGGTCGGTGTAATTCCGGCTGACCACGAGCTGCTCGGTGCGGCCCTTGAGCCTGACCATCAGCCGTCCGCGGAAGTCGGTGTGCGTCGCTTCGATGGCGTGGGCGGCAACGATGACGCTGCGGTGGATTTGCCAGAAGCGCTGTTCGTCCAGGCTGTCGCGCAATTCGCGCAGCGGGGTGCGGATCAGGCTCTCGCCATCGCGCGTCAGCACGCTCGTGTATTTATCGTTACTCTGGAAATAAATGACGTCGTCGATGGGAATCAGGCGCGTTTCCTTGCCGTGCGCGGCGCGGATCCATTGCAGCGGGGGCGGCTTCGGCACGGCTGCCACGCCTAGCTGGCCCAGCAATGCGCGCAGTGCGGCAGCCTCGCCCGCCGGCCTGGCCTGCATCGCAGCGCGCAGGCGCGCCACGGTGCGCACCAGGCGCGCCGCCGTTACGGGTTTGAGCAGGTAGTCGCAGGCAGCGTGCTCGAAGGCCGCGACCGCGTGGTGGTCGTACGCGGTCACGAACACGATATTGGGGCCGTGATCGTTGGTGGCCAGGCGCGCGGCCACGTCCAGGCCGGACAGGCCTGGCATCTGGATATCGAGGAACACGATGTCCGGCGTGAACTCGTCGGCCAGGCGCAGCGCGTCGATGCCGTTTTCGGCTTTGGCCACGATGCGCAGTTCGGGCCAGGCAATGGCCAGCTGGCTGGCGAGATAGTCGCGCAGGTGCGGCTCGTCGTCCGCGATCAGGGCTGTGGGCTTGTCGATGATGGCACCTTGAGAAGTGGCAGCTGCAGGCGCACGATGGCGCCGCCGCCGGGATTGTCGAGCAATTGTAGTTGCGCGCCGGCGCCGTGCACGCTCAGCGCGCGCGCTTTCACGTTCGCCATGCCGAAGCCGCCGCCCGCGCGAACGGGCGCGTTGCCGATGCCGACACCGTCGTCGGCAACATCGATCCGCAGATGGGTGCCGTCGCCATGGGCGCGCACGACGATGGTCCCGCCTTCGATTTTCGGTTCGAGCCCGTGCATGACGGCGTTTTCCACCAGCGGCTGGATCAGCATCGGCGCAATGCCGCAGGCGCGCGTGCCATCGTCGGCTTCGATGCGGTAGTGCAGCCGCTTGCCCATGCGCACGGCCAGCACGTCGAGGTAGGCGGCGGCGAGGTCCAGCTCGGCGCCGACGGTGGCGGCATCGGCCCGGCTGGCGTGCAAGCTGGAGCGCAGGAAGTCGATGAAGCGCTCGAGCATGTGGCGCGCTTGCGCCGGCTGGGTATCGATCAGTCCGAGCACGTTGGCCAGCGTGTTGTACAGGAAGTGCGGCTCGATCTGCGCCTGCAGCGCACGCAGTTTCGCTTCGGCCAATAATTGCGCGGTGGCGGCCATGTCTTCGCGCTGGCGCAGTCGCTGCACTTCAGCCTCGGCGCGGCGCTGGCCCAGGGTGGTCATGATCAGCAACAGCACCGCCATGCCGAAGGCGAATGGCACGACGAATGCCAGGTCGCGGAAGTGCGTCACGTAATGCCAGGGATTGCGTCCGCTCAGGATGGCGTTGCCCAGTCCCACGCCGACAATCGACAGCAGCGCGACAACAATGACATAAAACGTGGCGCGGACGGCGCCACCCTGCCGCAGCGGCCAGCCCCGCAAGAACCGGTTCACGGCGACCAGGCCGCCGTGGATCGAAAAGCCGACGGTGTTGCCGATCACGATCACCGGCAGGACCGCATTGGCGAAGTGGATGTTGTCGGAAAACGCGGCCTGGATGAGCGTCACGACCGTGCCGATCGTCATGCCCCATACCGAGGTCAGGGCCATGCTGCGCAGCGGAGTGCGCGGCCAGCGCCGGACGAAGGGCAGAAGGTCCAGGGGGTGGGAACCGGGCGGGCGTGACGGGAGCGGCGTGGGCATGTTGCGCATGTTAGCAGGCGTGGCCGGCAACGTTCAGCTTGGCTGGCGCTTCGAAGCCGCGGCAAGCGCGCAGGTCACGCGCCAGGCGGCCGATGAAGTAGCCGGTGAAAAGGCCGAACAGCATGCACACGACGATGGTAAAACCGGCATCGGCGCGCAGTTGCGGCTTGAGCACGACGGCAATCGAGCTGACGTATTTGGTCACGAAGATGGACATCATGAGAACCAGCGGAAACGCACTCCCGCGCACAGTCACGCGCCCGGGCGTGCCCGTCGGCGCCACGCGCGCGCCGCCGAACCTGGCCAGCAGCGCCACCGTCACCAGCGCCGTGGCCATCCACATCGCAAAGCCGAGGCCGCCGAGGCCGAATTTCGCTGCGACATCGACCAGCGACAGGACCGCCATCACGATCGGGATAATGAACAGCTTGTTCACGGCGACCTCGCGGGTGCGCAGGGCAATGACGCCGCGAACAATCAAAAAGGCGAGGATCGCCCAGACGTACATTGGCGTGTGGGTGAAGATCTGGTTCAGCATGGCCGGCTCCGTGAGGTGGGTAAGTGGAGCCAGTGTGACCGGACCTCGCCCCGCGGTGGGAGGGATGCGACGAAACGATGATCGGCGGCGCGAACTGCAGTGGAACGGCGCGAAACGCAGCGGGGTGGGCGCGGGCGGCCGTCACGCTGCCGCCGTGCAGGTCGACCAGTCCCTTGACGATGCCCGAGCCTTTGCCGTCGGTGCTGGCCTCGGCCTGGGAGAACAGCTCGAACCCGAAGCAGACCTATCGAAAGGAACGGGTTTCCTTCACTTCCCGAATTTCCATAGCAAGAACATGATCGTGACCACTACGAAACCAAAGATCCAGTAACTGATCTTCTCGGACTTCGACGCCTCAGCATATCTTTCATCAAACGTTTTTGTGAACGATTCTTTTACTAACTGTCGCTGTGTCTTTTTCATTTCATCGCTCCCCCTCTGAACGTCTGCTTCTGGCCCCAAAGGGGAAGTTCCTGCCAGCTTTAATCGTGGTCAGGTTGAATCGCCACGAGTATCGTAGACACTCCTGAGCCATAATATAGGGCACAAGTGATCCGGCACTGAATATGCGGCTACCGTGAAAACTGATCCAGAATTCTCCTTCTTCGTCATGAGAATGGCGATATCGTGTCTGGTTGAGATCAATGGTCGCCGCCATGCTTCTAGCGAAGCGACCCTGCAACTGCTTTGCAAGCTGTGACCATCGCATGCTATTGACCTGTTTTCGTGTCCGCTTACAGCACAAACCTGCCCCACATTGCGCAATCAACGTGATGGCTACTTGTCCGCTTGCCCCTCAACATGGCGGGCAAAATTTTCAAGGATTGCTTGCCATCCAGCCTGTTGCTGCTCGATGCTATGCGTTGATTCGGGATCAAACGACAACGTGACAAGGACGCCATCGGATCCTTCATCGAATTCGACTGTCGCGTTCCTGTCGCCGAAGCCGTATTCGATCAGGTGGTGCGGGACGATATTGGTATAGGTACCGGCAAAATCGAATCCGACGCTTCCGTCCTTCGCTTCCATGCGGGACGAAAACGCGCCGCCGACCCGCAGGTCCACATTTGCCTTTACCGTATGCCAGTCGTCCGACGCCGAATTCCATTGCACTATGTCGTTTGGCGTGGTGTACGCGTTCCACACGGCGTCGATGGGTGCGCGAACCTTCGTTGCAACGGTAATCTTCATGATGTTCATTCCTCGGATGGCCAGGTGCGGCCCGATAGCGAATGTCGGGCTGCTCAGTCTACGAGCTTGTTGGTATCCGGGCAAGTAAGAGGTGCGGGCACGCGCCCACGCCGCGCGCTAGGCCGCGACGCTGCCGCGGCTGCGCTCGGCCAGGGGCAGGGCAACCGTGAAGCGGCTGCCTTGTCCCAGGCCGGCGCTGGCGGCGGTCACGCTGCCGCCGTGCAGGTCGACCAGTCCCTTGACGATGCCCAGGCCCATGCCGATGCCCGAGCCCTTGCGGTCGGTGCTGGCCTCGGCCTGGGAAAACAGGTCGAACAGGGTCGGCATCATGCCGCCGGCAATGCCTTTTCCTTCATCCGACACCGACACGATGGCGTGTTCGCCGGTCACGGTGACGGCGACCTCGATCGGTAGCTGGGGCGGCGAATAGCGCGAGGCGTTGGCCACCAGGTTGCCCAGCACCTGGCCCAGGCGCATGCGGTCGCCCGTCACCCGCGCCGGGGCGGGCGGTACCTCGACGCGCAAGAGCTGGCGTTTCGAAGCCAGCATCGGCGCCAGCTGTTCGCGCACGTCGTGGACGATATCGCGCACATCGACCTCTTCGAGCTGCAAGTTGACCTGGCCGCGCGTGATGCGCGACACGTCGAGCAAGTCTTCGGTGAGCCGCCCCATGACGCCGACCTGGCGCTCGATCAGTTGGCTGATCTTGCTAATCTGGGGATGGTCGCCATGCGAAGCCTCGAGTACCTTGGCCGCCATCGCCAGCGCCGACAGCGGGTTGCGCAGTTCGTGCGAGAGCGCCGCCAGGAAGGTGTCCTTTTGCGCATTCACGCGCGCCAGCTCTTCCTTGGCCTGCACCAGTTCGGTGACGTCGCGCGAGACCACGAGCAAACCGGCCACGCCCTGCGCGGCGCCTTGCATCGGCGTGACCACGACATCCCACCAGCGCGGCGTATTTTTAGCGGTCGGGCAGTATGCGAGGAATTGCGTGCGCTTGCCGACGCGAGCCGCGGCGACAGCCTGCTCCACGCGCGCCTGCTCGCTGCCCGGCCACAGGCTGGGCCAGCTCATGCCATCGAGCTCGGCCGCATCGTCGAGTTCCAGTGCATGTTTTCCGCCGGCGTTCAGCGATCGGATCGTGCCGTCGATATGCAGGATCTTGATACAGTCGGGACTGTTCTCAAACAGTTCCAGATCAACAGGCTGGTCCAGCTCCGGGAACGATAGGGGCATGATGGCATCCACGTTGAGTTCGTTGAGGACCTTGCACCGAGTGTAGGAAGCTCGGTGCGCGTGTAAGCATTATCCTACATAACGCGCAGTATGCAATCAGAATTTTGATGAAATTGATGAATTGCTGAGCTCTACGTTGTTTCCGGATGGGTGGCGGTATCCCGACGGGCGTAAAAAAAGCGGCCCTCGCAGGGCCGCTCTGTCCTTCACTTGCCTGGCTGCTTACACGAACGCCGCCAGCGCACCTTTCATCTTCTTGAGTGCCGCCGATTCGATCTGGCGGATGCGCTCGGCCGACACGCCGAACTCTTCGGCCAGCGTGTGCAGCGTGGCGCCCGACCCGTCATCGTTGGCCAGCCAGCGCGCTTCGACGATGCGGCGCGAGCGTGGGTCGAGCTTGCCCAGCGCCGTCTCCAGGCCTTCGGACTGCAGGCGCGTGACCTGCTCGGCCTCCAGCACCTTGGTCGGCTCCTGCTGGTCCGACGACAGGTAGGCGATCGGCGAGAACTTGTCGTCTTCGTCGTCGGTCGGCGCTTCCAGGGCGATGTCGCGGCCCGAGAGACGGGTTTCCATCTCGATCACTTCTTCGCGCTTGACGTCGAGCAGCTTGGCCAGGTCGTCGACCTGGGTCGGGGTCATCGCGTCCAGGCCCACCTTGTTGCTACGCAGGTTGAAGAACAGCTTGCGCTGTGCCTTGGTCGTGGCGACCTTGACCAAGCGCCAGTTCTTCAAGATGTATTCGTGCATTTCGGCCTTGATCCAGTGCATCGCGTACGACACCAGGCGCACGCCCTGGTTCGGGTCGAAACGCTTGACCGCTTTCATCAGGCCGATATTGCCTTCCTGGATCAGGTCGGCATGCGGCAGGCCGTAGCCAAGATAGCCGCGCGCGATCGACACCACCAGGCGCAGGTGCGACAGCACCAGCTTTTGCGCGGCGTCGAGATCGTTTGCGTCGCGCAACCGCTTTGCCAGCGAGACCTCTTCCTCGTGGGTCAGCATGGGCAGGCGATTGACGGCGGAAATATACGCGTCAATGTTGCCGAGCTGCCCAGTGAAACCGAGGTTCAGGGCACGATTGCTGGTCGGAACCAATGCGGATTGTGCGGACATCATTATTTTCCCCGTAGAGTATCTTGCTGCATCGTCATTCCACCGGGACATCCCGGAAGCTGACTACACGACGTCGTGTGAGATGCGTGTCAGACCTTGTTTACCTTCTCTTGAGCACATATATTAGCACTCCCCATGTGAGAGTGCTAGCAACCCCCCAGAAACGGCAGGATGTTTAAGTTTCGTTAAAGTATTTCTTTAAGGAATCAAAAACCGAGGCGTTTTACTGTAGAGCAGAATCCTGCTTAATTGTTGAGACAGATCAAAATTGCCCAGCCATTCGAAGCGTCCACGAGCTCAGGGTACGGGCTCGCACCCTCTGTTTTCTGTTAGTTGGCGCACGCAGCGAGAAGTTCGGCAGCCCTATGCGCCGCTGTCTGGCGCGACGGCGGCATGCATGCCTACAAGGGATGACGTGAAATATTGAGTAAAAGCACAATATGAGGACGCCCCGCAGCGGGTTGCCACCAATAAAAACGGGTGAGACCGCCGCAGCCGTCTCACCCGTTTTGCCGTTTCGAAGGGCGGTGTCAGCGCATGCGTGCCAGATGGCGTTGCACCGACAGCAAGGCTCCCATCAGCCCGAGTCCGGCGCTCAGCGCCAGCAAGCCGGCCACTTCCAGCGGGGCCAGCGGCGCGAGCTGGAATTCGGACGCATACAGCCGCGCGAACTCGGCGATGGCGCCGTTCAGGGGATGCAGGGCCAGCGTCACCGCGCCCAGGGCCACGGCGCCGGCGCACAGGCCGAGCAGGGCGCCGGTGTAATAGAACGGGCGATGAATGAAATTATCGGTCGCGCCCAGCAGTTTGGAGACGGCAATTTCTTCGCGCTGGGTCAGCACTTGCAGGCGGATCGTATTGAACACCACCGCGATCACCACCACGCCCAAGGTCAGCGCCAGCAGCAGCAAGGCCAGGCGCAGGATCCCCAGCAGCGCGGCCAGGCGTTTCACCCAGCTGGAATCGACCTGCACGGTATCGACCATCGGCAGCGCGCCCATGCGCTCGACGATGCTGTCGATGCGCGCGGCGTCGGCGGCGCTGGAAAAGCCGTCGAGCTTCATCACATAGCTGTCCGGCAGGGGATTCTCGCCCAGCGTGTCGAGCGCGGCGGACAGGCCGCTGCGTTCCTTCAGGTCGTCGAGCGCCTGTTCGCGCGGCACGAAGACGATGCGGGCGTGGCTGCCCTGCAGGATCTGGCGCAGCTGGGGTTCGACCGACTGGGCCTGCTCGCGCGTGGCGCCCGGCTGGAAGAACAGGCTCACTTCCGGATCGACCGAGAGCTGTTCCGACATCGGCCGCACGTTGTCGAGCAGGGTGATGCCGGCGAACGGCAATGCCAGCGCGAGCGCGACGACCAGCACGTTGAACAGGAAGCTGCCGGGCGCCTTGCGCACGGTCGACATGGCGGCCGCGAAGGCGAAGCGGTGCTGGCGTAGCCACGGGCTCATAGCGCGCCTCCCACCAGTTGGCCATGTTCGAGGCGGATCACGCGCGCCGCGCCGTCGAGCACCTGCTCGTCATGGGTCGAGATCAGGCAGGTCACGCCGACCGAGTGAAAGGCACGCAAGGCATCGAGCACCTTGTCGGCCGCCACGCGGTCCAGGTTTGCCGTCGGTTCGTCGGCCAGGATGATTTGCGGCCGGTTGACGATGGCGCGCGCAATGGCGACACGCTGCTGCTCGCCGCCGGACAGTTCGAGCGGATGGGCCTTGGCGCGCTCGAGCAGGCCGACCTTGTCCAGGGCGGCGCGCGCGCGCTGTTCGGCGCCGCCTTTCGGTGCGCCCGCGACCAGCAGCGGCAGCATCGTATTGGCCAGGATATTGCGGTCGTTGAGCAGGCGCTGGTGCTGGAAGATCAGGCCCAGCTTGCGGCGCAGGAAAGGGATGCCGGGCTTCTTCAGCTTGCCGATGTCCTGGCCGAACACGATCACGCGCCCACTGCTCGGGCGCTCGATGGCGGCGATCATCTTCATCAGCGTCGACTTGCCGGCGCCGGAAGGGCCGGCCAGGTACACCAGTTCGCCCTTCTCGATGTTCAGGGAGACGTCGGAGAGGGCGGTGGCGTCGGCGGAGTATTGTTTGGAAACGGAGTGAAATTCAATCATTCAGGCTTATCCCAGCAGCGCTTCGACGAATTCTTCTGCATTGAAAGGCTGCAGGTCGTCCAGTTTCTCGCCCACGCCGATGAAGTACACCGGTACCGGGCGCGTGCGCGCGATCGCGGCCAGCACGCCACCCTTGGCCGTGCCGTCGAGCTTGGTGATGACGAGGCCGGTCAGCTGCAGCGCGTCGTCGAAGGCCTTGACTTGGGCCAGCGCGTTCTGGCCGGTGTTGCCGTCGATGACGAGCACGATGTCGTGCGGGGCGCCATCCATGCCCTTGCCGATCACGCGCTTGATCTTTTTCAGCTCTTCCATCAGGTGCAGCTGGGTCGGCAGGCGGCCGGCGGTGTCGACCATGACGACGTCGACGCCGCGCGCCTTGCCCGACTGGACCGCGTCGAAGGCGACCGCGGCCGGGTCGCCCGAGGCTTGCGAGATCACGGTGACGTCGTTGCGCTGGCCCCAGACCATCAATTGCTCGCGCGCGGCGGCGCGGAAGGTGTCGCCGGCGGCCAGCAGCACCGACTGGCTGGAGCGCTGCATGTGCTTGGCGAGTTTGCCGATGGTGGTGGTCTTGCCGGCGCCGTTGACGCCCGCGATCATCATCACCAGCGGCTCATGGCGGCCCAGTTCGAGCGGCTTTTCCAGCGGCGCGAGCATCTCGATCATCAGGCTTTTGAGCGCGACTTTCACGGCCGCGGCGTCGAGCAGATGGTCGTCCTTGACCTTGCGCCGCAGGCTGTCGAGCAGGAACTGGGTGGCGTCCATGCCGGCGTCCGACATCAAGAGGGCCGACTCGAGTTCCTCGTACAAGTCTTCGTCGATGCGCGCGCCGACGAACAGCAGGGACAGGTTGCTCGAGGTCTTGGACAGGCCGGCCTTCAGGCGCGTCATCCAGGAGCGCTTCTTTTCCGCTTCGGTGGTGGGGCGCTCGGCCGTCTCTTCGATGAAGAGCGCGGCTTCGGGAACGGCCGCGGCGGGCGTCAGGACGGGCGCGGGGAGCGGGGCGGCGGGCGCGGGCACGGCCTGCGGCGGCACGACCTCGCTTGGCGCCGCTTCCGGGGTGGCTTTTTTTCTTTTAAAGAAACTAAACATGGATATGTGGTGGCGGGTAGGGCATGCACATGCCGGCACTGATGCGCCGGCACGACGAAAAGGGTCGCGCGTATTCTACCAGAGGGAAGTACTGCCGAATCGGCAACGAAGGAACAGGCGCCGCGAGGCGCCGCACGACGTTATTGGCGGTTGCGCGTCCACCAGTTGCCCTTTTTTTCCGACGCGACCGGGCTCAGGCGCCAGGCGCCGTAGGGATTGTTGAACAGGGAGCCGGGACCGTAGTCGATCGCCGGCACTTGCTCGACCCGGTAGACCTGCTTGCCTTCGCTGACCGAAAAGGTGTGGCCGTCGGCCAGCTTCGGCGCATGTTCCAGCAGATAGCGGGTGAAGAAGCGCAGCATGTCGGCGGCCTGGGTCTTGTCGTCGGCACTGGTGATCGCTTCCGGCAAGCCGAAGTTGTGCATGCCGCAGGAGTAGACCTCGACGCCGGCCACATACACGACCAGTGCGCGGTGCGCGCTCAACTGGTCGAGCTGTTCGCACATGTCGATCCAGTAAGCGGGCGCATGGGCGATGCCGGTGCTGTCGACTTTCACGCCCAGGCCGCCGGCGTCGATCAGCGCGGCGCCGGCGCGCATCATCGCATCGGCCGCTGCGCGCGAGCCGCTCGGCCCCATCAGATAGGCGACCGTCTCATGGGTATCGATATCGGCCATCGCTTCGGTCCTGGCCCAATGCGGGCCGGCCTTGGCGAAGTCCCTGGCCAATTCCGGATCGGCGCGCTGCAATGCGAGTTCGCAGGTGAAGCCGGTCTCGGGATCGCGTAATACGGTGCCGTCGAGGGTGTAACCGGTGCCGCTGGCAACGATTTCGTCACGCAGGGCGCTGCTGCTGGCCCATGGGCCGGGAATGCACAAAACCACTTCTGGGGTAACGCTCACGGTGCTTCGTCTCCTCTTTTACTCTCCATCGGCGCCGCGAGGGGGCGTCTTCCCGTCGAGCAGCATAGCCTGTTCGGAAAAATGGTGCGTTTGGCAATCGGAGCAGGGGTGTGGGGGTAGGCGGGCTGGGGAAATGAAAAGGCCCCCGCAAGGCAGGGGCCTTTCGACTAGCGCCCGGGTCTTAAGCCGCTTTCGTCGCCTGCGCCGCCTGGCGCATCGCCTCCAGGGTCATGTTCGGCGTAATCAGGTTGCCGTCGTAGCGCAATTCGATCAGCGCCGGCAGGTTCTTGCCGTTCGCGTGTTCAAGCGCGCGCGCCAGTGCCGGTGCGAAGTCGGCCGTTTTCTCGACCACTTCGCCATGCGCGCCATAGGCTTGCGCCAGCGCCGCGAAATCCGGGTTGTGCAGGGTCGTGCCCGAGACGCGGCCCGGATAGGTTTTTTCCTGGTGCATGCGGATGGTGCCGAACATGCTGTTGTTGAAGACGACGATGACGACGCCGGCCTTGTATTGGACGGCGGTGGCCAGCTCCTGGCCGGTCATCATGAATTCGCCGTCGCCGGCGAAGGTGACGACGGTGCGGCGCGGGTCGACGATTTTCGCGGCCACGCCCGAGGGCACGGCATAGCCCATCGCGCCATTCGTCGGCGCCAGCTGGGTGCGCATGCCGCCGTAGCGGTAGAAACGGTGCGCCCAGGAGGCGTAGTTGCCGGCGCCATTCGTGAGGATGGTGTCGTGCGGCAGCACGGCCATCATGTCCTGCACCACCTGCCAGAGGTCGAGCGGAGCGTCGCCGTTGGCGAAGATCGGCGGCTGCACCTGGAAGGCGGCCAGTTCGGCGCGGCTATCAAGCACCGTGTGGCGCCAGGCGCCGGCGTCGACGGGCGTCATCGCGGCCAGCATCGCGCACACCTGCGGCGCGCCGCTGGCGATCATCAGGTCGGCCTGGTAGACGCTGCCCAGTTCCTCGGGATCGGCGTGGATGTGGACCAGGCGCTGGCTCGGCACCGGCGAGGCGAGCAGGGTGTAGCCGCCGGTCGTCATCTCGCCCAGGCGCGGGCCGATGGCGATGATCAGGTCGGCTTCTTTCACGCGCGCGGCCAGCTTCGGGTTGATGCCGATGCCGACGTCGCCGATGTAGTGCGGATGGTCGTTATCCAATAAATCCTGGAAGCGGAAGGTGCAGGCCACGGGCAGCGCGTTCGCTTCGGCGAAGGCTTGCAGGTCGGCGCAGGCTTGTGCGTTCCAGGTGCCGCCGCCCAGCAGTACGAGCGGGCGCCTGGCTTCGGCCAGCATGCCGCGCAGCGTGTCGATCTGGGCGGCTGAAGGCGCGGCCTGGACCGGCTGGTAGCGGCGGGTGTCCGCGACCTGCGCCATCTCGATGAGCATGTCTTCCGGCAGCGCCAGCACCACCGGTCCCGGACGGCCGCTGGTGGCGATCTGGAAGGCGCGCGCGATGTATTCGGGGATGCGGTCGGCGCGGTCGATCTGGGCGACCCATTTCGCCATTTCGCCGTACATGCGACGGTAGTCGATTTCCTGGAAGGCTTCGCGGTCGACGAAGTCGTTCCCGACCTGGCCGATGAACAGGATCATCGGGGTCGAATCCTGGTAGGCCGTGTGCACGCCGATCGAGGCGTTGGTCGCGCCGGGGCCGCGCGTGACGAAGCAGATGCCCGGCTTGCCGGTCAGCTTGCCGTAGGCCTCGGCCATGAAGGCCGCGCCCCCTTCCTGGCGGTTGATGACGAAGGCGATGCTGGAGTCGTGCAGCGCATCGAGCACGTCGAGATAGCTTTCGCCGGGCACGCCGAAAGCGGTGTCGACGCCGTGGACGTGCAGTGCATCGACCAGGATCTGGCCGCCGGTACGGGAAGGGTGCGTCATGTGTGGGTCATCCTCAGGTGTTGGGCATCGTGGCATTCTATGCAATCGATGCTGGCCGGGCTTTTCAAATGGCGACACCGATTTTCAGAAATGGCTGTCGCTATCGGCATCGGTTACAATGCACGCGTGAAGCAGGCCAGACAGCCGCTGGCTGGCACTCTCAGGGTGTCGGCGGGAGGAAGGTCCGGACTCCATAGAGCGGGGTGACGGTTAACGGCCGTCCGCTGAAATCCGCCCGGCGCAAGCCGGGTGGTATAAGGCGAGGAATAGGGCCACAGAGACGAGCGTATTTAGTTACGGTGAAACGCGGTAACCTCCACTCGGAGCAATTCCAAATAGGCACGCGTTGATGTTGCTCGCGGAGCGTGCGGGTAGGAAGCTTGAGCGCCGGAGTAATTCGGCGCCTAGAGGAATGGCTGTCATAGGGGCGTCCCGCAAGGGAGACCACTACACAAAATCCGGCCTATCGGCCTGCTTTACACTGATTTTTCCATGCGCGCCTCCCGGCGTCATGGCGCATTGATGGCCTCGCCCAGCCGCATGGTGCACACGGCCGACGAACAGTTCAACACCAGCGTTTCCGGCGTAAACGGCAGTGCCTGCATCAGCCAGGGACCCTCGCCGAGCTTGAACTCCACGCTGTCGGGGCCGCTGCGCACCGCCATCCTTACCTTGTCGCCCATCTTGTAGCTCCCGGCCACCGGGTCGAGCGAGACCAGTCCCTTCTTGTCGCGCTTGTCGAACAATATCCTGGCGACCAACAGTTCGTTCCCGCTGCTGGCGCGCGCGGCAACCCGCACGCAGGCCTCGTAGCTGGTCGACGCGGCCGTCACGCACACCGTGCCGCCTGGCACCCACTTCGGATGTTCATTCCTTTTGTCGATCCTCAGTTCGATCGTTTCGGCGATCGGCTTCTCGACGGTATTGATGAGGAAAGAATGAAAGAAACCGCCCGGGACGTCGAGCACGATGGCGGCATTGACTGGCGCGGTGGTCGCCACGGGCGCCGGCTGGGCCCACGCCATTGCCGAAAATACGGTACAGCAGGCACATACGATAGAGCGCATAACTATCTCGATGGAAAGTTTGACTACTGCAATTCTAACTGTTTTGTTGCTGGATTTGAAACAATCTGGAACTGGGCTACAATCGGCCAGGCCGCTCTCCCGGAGAATCCGATGCCCCGATATATCCTCGCCCTGGACCAGGGAACGACCAGTTCCCGCGCCATCCTGTTCGATCGCCAGGGCCAGGTCTTCGCCTGCGCCCAGCAGGAATTTCCCCAGCATTTCCCGCAGCCCGGATGGGTCGAGCACGACGCCCTCGACATCTGGAACAGCCAGCTCGCCTGCGCGCGCCAGGTGCTGGCCGACAGCCGCGTTAGCGCTGCCCAGATCGCCGCCATCGGCATCGCCAACCAGCGCGAGACGACCGTCGTCTGGGAGCGCGCCACGGGCGAGCCGATTGCGCCCGCCATCGTCTGGCAGGACCGGCGCACGGCCGGCGCCTGCGACCGCCTGCGCGAAGCGGGCCATGCGCGCCTGATCGCGCGCAGCACCGGCCTCGAACTGGATGCCTATTTTTCGGCCACCAAACTGCAATGGCTGCTCGACAATGTGCCGGGGGCGCGCGAACGGGCGCGGCTGGGCGAACTGTGCTTCGGCACGATCGACAGCTGGCTCGCCTTCAAACTGTGCGGGCGCCACGTCACCGATGTCAGCAACGCCTCGCGCACGATGCTCTACAACATCCACACGATGCGCTGGGATCCGTTTCTCCTCGACCTGTTCGGCGTGCCCGAGGCGATGCTGCCGGAAGTGGTGCGCAGTTCGGGGCAGGTCGGATCGGTGCGCGAGGAATGGTTCGGCGCGGCTATCCCCCTGTCCGGCATCGCCGGCGACCAGCAGGCGGCGACCTTCGGGCAGGCCTGCTACGACAAGGGGATGGTGAAGAATACCTACGGCACCGGCTGCTTCATGCTGATGCATTCGGGCTTCGTGCCGCCGGTCTCGCGCAACCGCCTGCTGGCGACGATCGGCTGGAAGATCGACGGCCGCACCGACTACCTGCTGGAGGGCAGCGTCTTCATGGGCGGCGCCACCGTCCAGTGGCTGCGCGACGGCCTCGGCATCATCAAGGAGTCCGGCGACGTCGAGGCGCTGGCGACCTCGGTGCCGGACTCGGGCGGCGTGATGCTGGTGCCGGCCTTTGTCGGCCTCGGCGCGCCGCACTGGGATCCGTATGCGCGCGGCACCATCGTCGGCATGACGCGCGGCACGACCAAGGCGCATATCGCGCGCGCGGCGGTCGAGGCGATCGCTTACCAGAGCGCGGAATTGCTGGCGGCGATGCAAAAGGATGCCGCCTGCCCGGTGATGGAAGTGCGCGCCGACGGCGGCGCGTCGCGCAACGATTTATTGATGCAGTTCCAGGCCGATTTGCTCGGCGTGCCGGTGGTGCGCCCGGCCGTCACCGAAACCACTGCGCTGGGCGCGGCCTACCTGGCCGGCCTGGCCCAGGGCTTCTGGGCCTCGCGCGAGGAAATCGCCGCCCTCTGGCGCGCCGAGCGCCGCTTCGAGCCGGACATGCCGGCCGAGCGCCGCGCCGAACTGCGGGCGCGCTGGGCGCGGGCGGTGGAGCATGCCAAGGGCTGGGTCGAGCATTGATTGTCGCGAGCGCCGGCGCCCAGGTGGCGCTGGTTGTTATCGCTCGACGATGTCGAGGTCGAATTCATCGACCCCCGCCACTTCGCCATGCACCCGGTCGCCCGGCTGCAAGGCGCCGACCCCGCCCGGCGTGCCGGTGAAGATCAGATCGCCCGGTGCCAGCGTGACCAGGCGCGACAGGTGGCTGATGATGTCGGCGATCGGCCAGATCATTTCGTTCAGGCAGCCGTCCTGGCGCACTTCGCCGTTCACCAGTATGCGGATGCAGGCGTCCTCGGCCGGATGGCCGAAGGCGCTCACCGGGCGCAGCGGGGAGCACGGCGCGGAGGCGTCGAAGCCTTTCGCCATGTCCCAGGGCCGGCCCGCGTCCTTGGCCACGGCCTGCAAATCGCGCCGCGTCAGGTCGATGCCGACGCCATAGCCCCACACCTTGGCCAGCGCCTCGTCGGCCGGGATGTCGGCGCCGCCCGAACGCAGGGCGACCACCAGCTCGATCTCGTGGTGCAACTCCTGCGTCGCCGACGGATACGGCAGGGCGCCCGCGGCCGGTACGACGGCGTCGGCCGGCTTGGTGAAGAAGAAGGGCGGTTCGCGGTCCGGATCGCTGCCCATTTCGCGGGCGTGGGTCGCGTAGTTGCGCCCGACGCAGAACACGCGGCGGATCGGGAAGCGGGCGCTGCTGCCGAAAATGGCGAGCGAAGGCGGGGCGGGCGGCGTAATGGCGAACTGGCTCATGGGACTCTCTGGATAGTAAATGACATCATTCTAACGTCGCCTGCCGGCCTCGGCCCCGGCGCCAACACGGCGACGCTGCACGTACGAATCGGTCATCATGCCATTTTGCCACGCATGCTGGGACTAATGAATGTCTGAGGAAATAGCAATTGCCTACGAGCGGCTGCGCGCGCTCGGCGACGGCGCCGTGCGCATGTTGCCTAACATCGTGATCGCCATTGCGGTCCTGTTGCTGTTCCTGGTAGTCGCACGCTGGGCGCGTGCGCTGGTGCAACGGCTCAACGCCCGCAAATTCCACGCGAATCTCGTCATCGTCCTCGGACGTATGGCGCAATGGGCCTTGATCCTGCTCGGCACGCTGCTGGCCGTCACCATTGCCTTCCCAACGTTCACTCCAGGAAACCTGATCAGTGCACTGGGCATCACCGGCATCGCAATTGGTTTTGCCTTCAAGGATATTTTCGAAAATTTTCTTGCGGGAATTCTGATCCTGGTGACAGAGCCATTCCGGATCGGCGACCAGATTGTCTTCGGCAACTTCGAAGGCACGGTCGAGCAGATCGAAACGCGGGCGACCAGGATGCGCACCTACGACGGAAGGCTGGTGATCATTCCGAATGCCGAGCTGTACAAGGGCAGCCTGATTGTGAATACCGCGTATCCCATGCGGCGCCTGCAATACGACCTGGTCATCGGCAACGGCGACGACATCAAGCAGGCCAAGCGCCTGATCATGGCCGCGCTGCATGCGCTGCCCGATGTCGAGGCAGATCCGGCGCCGGACGTGCTGGTATTCGGTTTTGCCGACGCAGGCGTCAGTTTGCGCATGCGCTGGTGGATCACGCCGCCGCGCCGCGCCGATGCGCTGGCCTTGCAGGACAAGGTGCTCGAATCTGTCAAGGCGACGCTTACCGAACATGGCATCGACCTGCCGTATCCGACACAACAGATCCTGTTCCACGACCAGACGGAGTCGACCGACGGCGACCGCCGCCGCCAGCGCGAAGGCTGGCCTGCCGGACAGGGCGAGGTGCCGCAGCCGCGCGCCGCCTGCGCACCCAAAGCACCGATCAATCACGGCGAAGGAGCATGACATGAGCAGCTACGCCCGTTTCAGCTGGATGATTCAGGTCTTCACCCTCGTCATGTTCGGGTTGATGTACCTCAACACCTGCGCACTGGCGCATGTCCACTTCAGCCAGTCCCGTGCCTGGATGGCGCTGGTGATGGGAGCGGCGATGGCGATTGTGATGCTTGCCTTCATGCGCGGCATGTACAAGAACAAACAAGTCAACACGGCGATCTTCCTGGGCGCGGCGCTCGCCTTCGGCGGCGCCCTGTGGCTGGTGCGCGGCGACAGTCGACGATGTGTCCTACATGCGGGCGATGATTCCGCACCATTCGATTGCCATCATGACCAGCGAGCGGGCGCATATCGCCGACGCCAGGGTGCGCAAGGTGGCCGAAGGCATCGCCGCCACGCAGCGCCGCGAAATCGCCGAGATGGAAGCGCTGATTGCCGATATCGAGGCCAACGGAGAAAAGCGCTGATCGACCGGTCGCGCGCTGCGCCAGCATCGTTTTACACAGGGACGCTGCATGTTTTTTGACGGATGGGAAAATATTTACCGGGTGTTGGTGGTCGGCCTGCTCACCTATTTCGGCCTGGTCGTCCTGCTGCGCATCAGCGGCAACCGCACCTTGTCGAAGATGAATTCGTTCGACCTGGTGGTGACGGTGGCCTTCGGCTCGACCCTGTCGAGCATTCTGGTGACCAAGGACGTCAGCCTGGCGGTCGGGCTCGCCGCGCTGGCGCTGCTGATTGCCCTGCAACTGGTCATTACCTGGTGCGCGGTGCGCTCGCCGCTGGTCAGCGACATCGTCAGGACCGCGCCCACCATGCTGGTGCTCGACGGGCGCCTGCGCGAGGACGCCATGAAGCGGGTCCGCGTGACCCACGACGACGTTCTTGCCGCCGTGCGCCGCCAGGGACACGGTTCGCTCGAACACATCGACGCGGTCGTGCTGGAAGCCGACGGCAGCCTGTCGGTGATTCCGGCCAGCCAGGCTGGCAACCGCTCCGCCTACGGCGTGCTGTCCGGTTCGCCCTCCTGAGGCCGGGCGCAGGGCACCACCTTGCGCACCAGCCTTTCCATGCTCAGGCCTTGCACCAGCACCGAAAACACGACGACGATGTAGGTGATCGTGACCACGGCGCCGCGCTCCGGCCCTGTGGGCAGGGACAGGGCCAGCGCCACCGAAATGCCTCCACGCAAGCCGCCCCAGGTCAGCACTTGCCAGGCTCCCTGCGGCAGGCCGGCGCGTTTGCCGAGCAGGGCGACCGGCGCACCCGCCGTCAACAGGCGTGCCGCCAGCGTGATACAGATCGCCAGCAGGCCGGCGCCGAACAGGGGGCCGGAAAACGGCAATAGCAGGGCCTCGAAGCCGATCAGGACGAACAGGACCGCGTTGAAGATCGAATCGAGCAATTCCCAGAACTGGTCGACATGCTGGCGGGTGAGGTCGGACATGGCCTTGCGCCTGCCGCGGTTGCCGATCAGTATGCCGGCCGCCACCATCGCCAGCGGGCCGGAAATACCCAGTGCGTGGGCAAGGAAATAGCCGCCCACGACCGCCGCCAGGGTGACCAGCACCTCTTCCTGATAGCTGTCTATGCTCTTGAGCATTTGATAGGTCACGAAACCGAGCACCATGCCGAACAGCAGGCCGCCGCCGGCTTCGCGCAGTAGCAGGATGCCGGTCTCGGCGGCACCCGGCGCGTGATGCGTCGCCGCGGCGGCCGCCATGAGGGTGAAGACGACGATGCCGACGCCGTCGTTGAACAGCGACTCGCCGGCGACCACGGTTTCGAGCCTTGCCGGCGCGCCAACCTTACGCAGCAGGCCTGTCACGGAGATCGGATCGGTGGGCGCAATCAGGGCGCCGAACACCATGCAATAGGCAAGCGGCAGCACCAGTCCGGTCAAGGGCAGCAGGTAATACAGGCCCAGGCCGGTCAGGAGCGAGGCTGCCACCGTCCCCACGACGGCCAGCAGGCCGACTTGCCAGCGGTAGTTGGCCAGGTGTTTCAGGTCGACCTGCAAGGCGCCGGCAAACAGCAGGATGCTCAGCATGCCTTCCATGAGCACCTGGGAAAAGTCGATGGCGCCGAACAAGGCAGTGGCATAGTCGCGCGGCCGTCCGACCCCGGCCAGGTCCAGCCCCAGCATCGCCACCGACAGCACCAGGGCCGCGACCATCACGCCGATGGTGGACGGCAGCTTGAGGAAACGTGCATTCAGCCAGGCAAGCACGGCGGTAATGACTAGCAGTACGGGAAAGATTTCCGGCATGGCCGATCCTTTTAGTCAGAGGGAGGATGGCAGCCGGCGCTGCCGGGCAGATCCCAGTAGTCGGCATGGCGCAGCCTGAGTGCGGCCAGGTCCGGCGCAAAGTCCATGGCGCGCTCGGCACGCGCCAGCGCCAGCGCCGCCTGGCGTCCGGCCGCGCTGCGCATCTGCGGATGGGCGCAGCGGCCAAGCTCGCCCAGCACCCGCTGCAGGCGCATGGCGACTTCGACGATGCCGGCGCCGTCGCGCGCCAGGGCGGGAAAGACATCTTCCAGCATATCGTCGATCGACAGCGGTGGCACCTCGATCCGGTCGAATTCGGGCTCGGTGGCGGGATCAGCCGGCGCGGCCCATTCGTCGAACAGCCGGTGCAGCGCCCCCAGGATGCCGATGGCGGTGCCGGCGTCATTGATGCCGGGCGACAGGGCGCGGCATCCGATCTCGGCCAGCACCACCAGGCCGAAGCGCGGATCGTCGTCGAAGTGGCGCAGCGGGCCGATGGTGAAGGCGCCGCGCAGCAAGTCCGGTTCGAGCGCGCCGCTTTCACCTGAATCGGGCAGCACGTAGCCAAGCGGCCGCGAGGGCACGATCATCGAGCCGGGCAGCGCGTTCAGGCTGATGCGGACTCCGGCTTTGGTGGCGAAACGCTGCAGGCCGGCCATATCGATCCGTTGCAGGTAGCCGCTGGCGGCACTGTGGAAGGCCAGGCCGTTGGCGGGGCCAGTCGCAGCCATGCCGCCAAGGCAGGTCGATTGCTTGCGGCGCGCCATTGATTGCGCGGTCGCCTCCTCGACCTTGCCGACGACCGCCCCCAGCCGCCCAAGCCGGGCGATGCTGTCGACCCAGCGCACGAAGACCAGCACCACGATGGCGATGGCGAGCACGGTCACAATGAACAGGGTGAAGCGGCCGGCCTTGCCGAAGTAATCGTTGGTCGTCGCTCCCAGCGCCACGATGGCGAAGATGAAAGCGCCGACAAAGATCGACAAGGCATTTTGCGAGACGTCGTCGGCGACGACCAGCGGGAATGCGCGCGCGGTCGCCGATTGCCCCGCCGACGCATACGCCGACACCATCGAGGCAACGGCAAAGGTGGCGACACCGAGCATACTGGCGGCGATGATCTTGAGCAGGTCGATAATAGACCCTTGCGCGATTTCGGGCACTTTCCATTCGACATCAATACCGTCGGCGACATGCGCCATCAGCACCCCGGCTACCGACAGCAGGCAGGCGAGTACCGGTTTTACCCAGAGGCGCTCACGCAGCCGGTTCAGGAAGAATTGAAAGCGTTCAGGCATGAATGTGTACAGCGGCAGCCAGTGTCGCCGGGTTGACGTCGACAGCCTGGCCCCTGAGTGGGTTCGGCCCGACAGTGCGGCGAGTGTGCGCCGCCGCTGCGGACCGGTCTGTTCGCTGGGGAACGCTCAGAAGCCGATGCGCCCGCGTCCCGCCTGCAGGCGCAAGCGCACGTCGGCCGCGGTGACATGGCTGCGCCCGGCGGCCACCGCATAGCCCAGGCTGTCGAGCAGGGTCTTGCGCAGTTCGCGCGGCGCCACCGCCGACAGCTTGTCGAGCACGGGTTCGGGCAGGCGCGCGTCGAAGCCGTGCAAATTGAGTTCCACCAGCAGCGCCGCGTAGATGCGCTGTGCGATGCCGGCCGCCTGCCCGGCCGTGGGCGCGGGCACCTCGTAGACCGCCATCCGGTTCAATAGCGGCGCCGGGATGCCTTCGGTGGAATTGGCGGTGAGCACCCAGAAGATCTGGCTGGCGTCGATCTCGACGTCGATGAATTCGTCGCGGAAGGCGCGCGCGGTGTCCGGTTCCAGCAACTGGTAGAGGGCCGCCAGCGGGTCGGACTGCGACGAGCCGCTCGCCTTTTCCACTTCGTCGAGCACGACGACCGGGTTGGCGTACTGGCCGCGCACCAGGCGCTCGGCCACCTTGCCGCATTTGGCGCCGCGCCAGCTGGCCGAGCTGCCGGTGATGACGAAGCCGGCGGACAAGGCATTCATGCTGATGAGCTCGCAGTCGGTGCCCAGGGCGCGCGCCAGGCGCTTGGCGAAATGGGTCTTGCCGACCCCGGGGCCGCCCAGCAGCAGGATGGGCATGACATTGAAGCCCTTGTTGCCGGCATGGGCCAGGCGCAGGTAGCGCGCCAGGTCGTCGAGCACGGTGTCGAAGTTCGGGCATTCGTCGAACAGGGGCGACAAGGCGTCGATCGAGGAGGGTGTCGTGATGAAGCGCTCGGGGCCGGCGCCCAGCATGCGTTCGTAGAAGGCGTCGAGTTCGGGCGAGCGGCCGCGGCTGCGATCGAGGGCGTCCTGCACGTCAAGCAGGTCGTACACAGCGCGGGTCCGTGCAATCGTCAGGCTCACTGGGTCCTCCTTGCATTTTTGCAACATTCGCGTCCGCTGACCGCACTGCCGAACGCTGAGGAAATCCTAACCCTTCCGGCATGAATCCGCAATTTCCCGCTGTGCCGTGCGGATGAGGTAGCTGTTGCAGGGCATGGGCAGGTATGCGGGATTATTTTTCAAATAAGCAAGCTTGTGTCCTGGCTTTCTTGATGAGGTAAGACTTTCACACATTTAGCTAAGTGCTTAATTTTCCGAGAGATTTTGTCTTGACACTACTTCAGCGAAGCGCGCTAAGTCCTTCATTTCATTAGCAAAATTCGGGTTTTTCCTACGGGAATTCGCTTGACCAGCAACAACGCTTCCTCTAAAGTGGGAAACAGTGTGAAAAAGTGCAGTTTTGTGGGAGAAGTTCAGGTCTCCCGGCGCGCAAAACAACTAAACTGATAACTCTCCAAAGCTAGGTATCTACGTGTTTCAAGGCGCGTCTGCGATCAATCTCGATGCGAAGGGCCGGATGTCGATTCCGGCAAAGCATCGTGACGCCCTCGCGCTGCAATGCGAAGGCCGCCTCACGCTGACCCGCCACCCGCACGGCTGCCTGTTGTTTTTCCCCCGTCCAGTCTGGGAAACCCACCGTGACCAGATCGCCGCCTGGCCCATGTCGGCACGGGCGTGGCAGCGCATTTTCCTCGGTAACGCCTGCGATGTCGAGATGGACAGCGCCGGCCGCGTCCTGATTTCCCCCGAACTGCGCGCCGCCGTCGGCCTGGAAAAAGAAGTGATGGTGCTCGGCATGGGCACCCATTTCGAGATCTGGGACGCCGCCAGGCTGGCCGCCGATGAAGCATCCGCCGTTGCCGGCGGCATGCCTGATGTACTTTCCAATTTCTCTTTCTGAGGCACGGATGACGATAGACACTCCGGTGCCCGAATTGCAGCATCGCACGGTATTGCTTGACGAAGCGGTCGATGCGCTCAACCTCGACCGGGGGGAGCGCAAGAACGGCCTCTATATAGACGGCACCTTCGGGCGCGGCGGCCACAGCCGCCTGATCCTGTCGCGCCTCGGGCCGCAAGGGCGCCTGGTCGCCTTCGACAAGGACTTGCAGGCGATCGCCACGGCGCAGCAGATCCAGGACGCACGGTTTTCGATCGTTCACGACAGCTTCGCGACCATGGCCACCGGCATGGCGGCCCAGGGCATTGCCCATGTCGACGGCATCCTGCTCGACCTCGGCATTTCCTCGCCCCAGGTCGACGACGCCGCGCGCGGATTCAGTTTCCGCAACGACGGCCCGCTCGACATGCGGATGGACACGACACGCGGACTCTCGGCCGCCGAATGGATAGCCACTGCGACCGAACAACAACTGGAAAAGGTGATACGGGATTATGGGGAAGAACGGTTTGCTTTTCAGATTGCAAAGGCGATTGTTGCTCGCCGGGCAGTCGAGCCAATTTCAAGCACACGCCAGCTTGCCGCAATCGTGGCAAACACGGTCAAGACTCGGGAAAAAGGCAAGGATCCGGCCACCCGTACCTTTCAGGCTATCCGGATTTTCGTCAATAAAGAGCTTGAGGACCTCGAGGCAGGGCTGACGGCTGCCTACGCCATGCTCGCGCCCGGCTCGCGCATGTCCGTGATCAGCTTCCACTCGCTCGAAGACCGGATGGTCAAACAATTTTTCGCCAGCAAAGCGAACGTGCCGCAGCCGGACCGCCGCCTGCCGATCCGCGCGGTCGACTTGCCGCAGCCGCAGATGAAGCTGGTCGCCAAGATCAAGCCGTCAAGCGAGGAAGTGGCGGCCAATCCGCGCGCCCGTTCGGCGGTGCTGCGCGTGGCCGAACGCCTCGAGGATGTGGCTCGATGAGCAATAAGCTCAACGTCGTGCTGGTGGCCGGCCTGATCGCTTGCGGGGTTACGCTCGTCAACGCGCGCTACCAGGCGCGCCACCTGTTCATCGAACTCGAGCGCCTGACCCAGGCCTCGCGCCAGCTCGACATCGACTGGGCCCAGCTCCAGCTCGACCAGTCCACGCTCGGCAAGAACGAGCGCATCGAGCAGATCGCCCGCACCAACCTGAACATGATGCCGCTGACGCCTGCTCGCACCCAGTACCTGACCACGGAAGGTGCGCGATGAAGCGCGACAAGCCGTTTACCACCGGGCGTGTTGCCGCCTCGAAAGGCATGGCGTTCTCGAAAAGCCCCGTGTTGGCCGTGCGCCTGCCCGACTGGCGCTCGCGCGTGATGCTGTTCGTGCTGTTCGCCGCCTTCGCCGCGCTCGGCCTGCGCGCGCTCTGGCTGCAGGGCATGTCGACCCAGTTCCTGCAAAAGCAGGGCAAGAGCCGCTACGAGCGCACGCTGGAACTGCCTGCCACGCGCGGCAAGATCATGGACCGCAACGGCCAGGTGCTGGCTTCCTCGCTGCCGGTGAAAGCCGTCTGGGCGATTCCCGAAGACGTGCTGGCCTCGCCGCCGGAGAAGCTGACCGCGCTGGCCGGCCTGCTCGAGATGCCGGAAGCGGAACTGCGCAAGAAGCTCGATTCGGACCGCACCTTCGTCTACCTGAAACGCCAGGTCGAGATGGACGTCATCGCCAAGATCGAAAAACTGAAGATCAGCGGCCTCGATACGCGCAAGGAATACAAGCGCTTCTACCCGCAGGGCGAAGTCATGACCCACATGGTCGGCTTCACCAACGTCGAAGACGTGGGCCAGGAGGGGATGGAACTGGCGCAGCAAAAATCGCTGGTCGGCGCCACCGGCAGCCGCCGCGTGATCAAGGACCGCCTGGGCCGCATCGTCGAAGACCTGGGCTTTTCGCGCGCGCCGCACGACGGCAAGGACCTGACCCTGTCGGTCGACAGCAAACTCCAGTACATCGCTTTCACCAGCGTGAAGAACGCGGTCGAGAAGTTCAACGCCCAGGCCGGCGGCGCCGTCGTGCTCGACGTGCAGACCGGCGAAGTGCTGGCCATGGCCAACTACCCGAGCTACAACCCGAACGACCGCCGCAACCTGACTGGCGCCCAGCTGCGCAACCGCGTCATCACCGACACCTTCGAGCCCGGCTCGACGATCAAGCCGGTGACCGTGGCGCTCGGCCTGGAAACCAAGCGCATCACGCCGCACACCGTGTTCGACACCTCGCCCGGCTTCCTGATGGTGACCGGCAAGCGTATCCACGACACCCATAACTACGGCGTGCGCGACGTCGGCGGCATCATCCAGAAGTCGTCGAATATCGGCGTCGTCAAGATCTCGCAGCTGATTCCGCCGCAGGAAATGTGGGAGATGTACACCAAGCTCGGTTACGGCCAGGCGCCGCGCTTCGGCTTCCCCGGTCCGACCGCCGGCCGCGTGCGTCCGTGGAAATCCTGGAAGCCGATCGAATACGCGAACATGGCCTTCGGCCACGGCCTGTCGGTGTCGCTGCTGCAAATGGCGCGCTCGTACATGATCTTTGCCCGCAACGGCGACATCATTCCGCTGTCCTTCGTCAAGGTGAACGAGGAGCCGGTCGGCCAGCAGGTGATCTCGCCCAAGACCGCGGCCCAGGTGCGCACCATGCTCGAATCCGTGGTCAGCCCGGAAGGCACGGCCTCGAAGGCGCAGGTGCCGGGCTACCGCATGGGCGGCAAGACCGGTACCGCCGAGAAGATCGTCAACGGTCGTTACTCGCGCACCGACAACATCGGCTACTTCGTCGGCATCGCGCCGATGTCCAAGCCGCGCTTCATCATCGCCGTCATGATCGACAACCCGCGCGGCGCGCTGCGCACCGGCGGCAGCGTCGCCGCGCCGACCGCGGCCGACCTGGCGGCCAATGCGCTGCGGGCCGCCAACGTGCCGCCCGATTCGTCGGTCACCGACATCATCATTCCGGAAACGCCACTCGAGGAGAGTTTGTGATGGCAGCAAGTCACCGCGACATCTGTAAATGGGTCGTTGCCGCCGCACCTGGCGGCAAGCTCGTTTCCGACTCGCGCCAGGTGGAACCGGGCGACATCTTCTTCGCCTATCCGGGCGACGCCGGCGACGGCCGCCGCTTCATCGAAGCCGCGATCGCCGCCGGCGCCGCCGGCGTCGTCTACGACCCGCGCGACTTCGCCTGGGACGAGGCGCTGACGGTTCCGCACCTGGCCGTGCCCGACCTGAAGGCCCAGGCCGGAACCATCGCGCACGCCGTGTTCGGCCAGCCCGATATCGACATGTTCACCGTCGGCGTGACCGGCACCAACGGCAAGACCTCGTGCGCCGTCTGGCTGGGCCAGGCCTTCGCCAAGCTGGGCGAGACCGCGGCCGTCATCGGTACGCTCGGCGTCGCCTTGTTCAAGGGCCGCAACGCGCCCGACTACCAGGTCACCGGCTACACCACCCCCGACGCCGTGCTGCTGGCCAGCCGCCTGGCCGCGGTGCGCGAAGCGGGCGCCCGCACGCTGGCGATCGAGGTCTCCTCGATCGGCCTGGAGCAGCAGCGCACCGCCGGCATGCACTTCGACGTCGCGATCTTCACCAACCTGACGCGCGACCACCTCGACTACCACGGCGACATGGCCGCCTACGAGGCGGCCAAGGCCAAGCTGTTCGCCTGGCCCGGCCTGGGAACGGCGGTCATCAATCTCGACGATCCGGCCGGCCAGCGCCTGGTCGCGCAGCTGCGCGCGACCAATCCGGCGCTTGCCATCACCGGCTACACCCTGCATGACCTGGCCACCCAGCCGGCCATCGAGGGCGTTTCCATCCTGCGTGCCTCGAACAAGCGCAGCCGCCCGGCGGGCAGCGAATTCCAGCTCGAGGCCCCCGGCGCCAGCCTGCTGGTCAAGACCCGGCTGGTCGGCCACTTCAATATCAGCAATGCGCTGGCCGTGCTCGGCGCGCTGCTGGCCAAGGGTGTCGACTTGACCGCGGCGGTCGACGCCATCGAATCGCTGCAGCCTGCCTTGGGCCGCATGCAGCAGGTCGGCGGCCAGGATGCGCCGCTGGTCGTGATCGACTACGCCCACACGCCGGACGCGCTCGAGAAAACCCTGCACGCCTTGCGCCAGGTGGCGACCGAGCGCGCCGGCCAGCTGTGGTGCGTGTTCGGCTGCGGCGGCGACCGCGATCCGGGCAAGCGTCCGCAGATGGGCGCCATCGCCCAGGCGGCCGATGTCGTGATCGTCACCAGCGACAATCCGCGCAGCGAAGAGCCGGGCGCGATCCTCGCGCAGATCGTGGCCGGGATGGACCCGGCGGGTGCGCCGGCGCAGGCGATCGAGGACCGCGCCACCGCGATCCTGGCCGCCGTCAAGCAGGCCGGCAAGCAGGACGTGATCCTCCTGGCCGGGAAGGGCCACGAGCCCTACCAGGAAATCAAGGGCAAGAAGCTGCCGTTTTCCGACGCCGACCACGCCGCGCTGGCCTTGAGCGCGCGCTGCACCATGATGAGGAATAACTAGCATGCGCGGTACGCTCGCCAAATTGATCGCGTCGATGCCCGGCTCGCAGCTGCTTGCGGACGCCAGTTTCGACATGGTCTCGACCGACAGCCGCACGGCCAAGGCCGGCGTGCTGTTCGTCGCATTGCGCGGCGAGACCTTCGACGCCCACGACTTCCTGCCGCAGGTGGCCGCGAACGGCGCCGCCGCCGTCATCGCCGAGCGCCTGCCGGAAGGCTGGACCCTGCCGGCGATCCTGGTGCCGAACACCTTGACCGCGCTCGGGCAGATCGCCAACCACTGGCGCATGCAGTTCGATATTCCCGTCATCGGCGTCACCGGCAGCAACGGCAAGACGACCGTAAAAGAAATGATCGCGTCCATCCTGGCGGCCGCCTTCGGCGCCGAGGGGCGCCTGGCCACGCAAGGAAACCTGAACAACGAGATCGGCGTGCCGCTGACGCTGATGCGCCTGGACGTCGCGCACCGCGCGGCGGTGGTCGAACTGGGCATGAACCACCCGGGCGAGATCGCGCGCCTGGCCGCGATTGCGGCGCCGAACGTCGCCATGGTCAACAACGCCCAGCGCGAGCACCAGGAATTCATGCATACCGTGGAAGCGGTGGCGCTGGAAAACGGCGCCGTGCTGGCCGCGCTGCCGAACGACGGCGTGGCCGTCTATCCGGGCGACGACACCTATACGGCGCTGTGGCAGGGACTGGCCGCGCACTGCCGGCACCTGACCTTCGGATTGAGCCTGGCCTGCGACGTGCGCGCCGAGTACGTCAGCACGGGATTCGGTAACAATTTGAAAGTGACGGCACCAAGCGGCGCGTTTGCGTTGAAACTGGGTGCGGCCGGCGAGCACAATGTGCGCAACGCGGTGGCGGCAGTCGCCTGCGCGCTGGCGGCCGGCATCGACCAGGAAACCATCGTGCGCGGGCTGGAAAGCTTCGCACCGGTGGGCGGGCGCCTGCAGCAAAAGCGCGCCGCGAATGGCGCGCTGGTGATCGACGACACCTACAACGCGAATCCCGACTCGATGCGCGCCGCGATCGATGTACTGGCCAGCTATCCCGCGCCGCGCATCCTGGTGGTGGGCGACATGGGGGAAGTAGGCACGCAGGGACGCGAGTTCCACGAAGAGATCGGCGCTTACGCGCACAGCCGCGGCATCGAGACGGTGCTGGCGACGGGTGAGCTCTCAGCCTACCTGGTGCCGAGCGGCGCACATTATTACGAGCAGTTTGACGATGTATTGGCAGCACTGGACAAGCAACTGGGCGGCAATTCTGAGGCAACTGTGCTGGTGAAGGGCTCGCGTTTCATGAAGATGGAACGCGTCGTCGATCACCTGACCGGATCCACACACACTGGCAAGGACGCCCACTAAATGCTTCTCTGGCTTGCACAATACCTGCAGGACTATATCGGTCCGATGCGTGTCTTTAACTTCATCACCTTCCGCGCGGTGTTCGCCACGATCACCGCGACCGCGCTCGGCCTGTTTACCGGTCCCGCCGTCATCCGCAAACTGACCGAGATGAAGGTCGGCCAGGCGGTGCGCACCCAGGGTCCGCAGACCCACCTGAAAAAACACGGCACGCCGACCATGGGCGGGGTGCTGATCCTGATTTCGATCGCGCTTTCCACGCTGCTGTGGTGCGACCTGTCGAACCGCCTGATCTGGCCGGTGCTGATCGTCACGCTCGGCTTCGGCGCCGTCGGCTGGGTCGACGACTACCGCAAGGTGGTCTACCAGGACCCGGAAGGCATGCGCTCGCGCGAAAAATACTTCTGGATGTCGCTGGTCGGCCTGGCCGCCTCGCTGTATCTGGCGTTCTCGGTATCGGCCAAGACCCCATGGGGCGTGGCCCAGCTGTTCTGGGCCTGGGTGCAGTCGGGCTTCTCGCTCAGCCTGCCCCCAAAAGCCGACCTGATCGTCCCCTTCTTCAAGACCATCAGCTATCCGCTGGGTGTCTGGGGCTTCATCGCGCTGACTTATTGCGTGATCGTCGGCACCTCGAACGCGGTCAACTTCACCGACGGCCTCGATGGCCTGGCCATCATGCCGACCGTGATGGTCGGCGGCGCGCTGGGCCTGTTCGCCTACCTGACCGGTAACGTCACCTATGCGAAATACCTGTTCATTCCGCACATCGCCGGCGCCGGCGAACTGTTGATCTTCTGCGGCGCGATGGCGGGGGCGGGCCTGGCCTTCCTCTGGTATAACGCGCACCCGGCCCAGATGTTCATGGGCGACGTCGGAGCCCTGGCCCTGGGCGGCGCGCTCGGCACCATCGCCGTCATCGTGCGCCAGGAAATCGTCCTGTTCATCATGGGCGGCGTATTCGTGGCCGAAACGCTGTCGGTGATCATCCAGGTGGCCTGGTTCAAGTACACCAAGAAGCGCTACGGCGTCGGGCGCCGCGTCTTCCTGATGGCGCCTTTGCACCATCACTTCGAACAAAAAGGGTGGAAGGAGACCAAGGTCGTGGTCCGCTTCTGGATTATCACCATGGTCCTGGTGCTGGTCGGCCTGTCTACCTTGAAACTGCGCTAACCGATGAACTACGACGGCAAACTCGCCCTGGTCCTGGGGCTCGGAGAATCCGGGCTCGCGATGGCGCAATGGCTCGGCCAATGCGGCGCGCGCGTGCGCGTGGCCGACACGCGCAGCGCGCCGCAGCGGCTTGACGCCTTGCGCGAAGCCGTGCCGGCCGCCGAATTCATCGGCGGCGAGTTCACGTCCGCGCTGGTCGAGGGGGTCGACTTCGTCGCCGTCAGTCCTGGCCTGGCGCCGAACAAGGAGCTGGCCGCGATCGTCCCGGCCGCCCAGGCAGCGAATATTCCTGTCTGGGGCGAGATCGAACTGTTCGCGCAAGCACTGAGCACCCTGAAGGCGGAGCGCGGCTATGCGCCGAAAGTCATCGCGATCACCGGCACCAACGGCAAGACCACGGTCACCAGCCTGACCGGCCTGCTGTGCCGCCGCGCCGGTCTCGACACGCGCGTGGCCGGCAACATCAGCCCGGCGGCGCTGGACGTGCTGCGCGAAGCGCTGGCGGACGACAAGCTGCCGCAAGCCTGGGTGCTCGAGTTGTCGAGCTTCCAGCTGCACACGAGCTTCAGCCTGAACCCGGACGCGGCCACGGTGCTGAACATCACCCAGGATCACCTCGACTGGCATGGCGACATGGCGGCCTATGCCGCCGATAAAGCGCGCATCTTCGGCGCCGACACGACGCGTGTGCTGAACCGCGACGACGCGATCGTGATGGGCATGACCGCGCCGGGCGTGGCGCAGATCACCTTCGGCACCGGCGAGCCGCAGGAAGCGGGCAGTTTCGGCCTGCTCAACGAGCGCGGCGTGCTGTGGCTGTCGAACGCGGTCGCCGCCGAAACCATTGAAAAGAAGCTCAAGAAAGGCGAAGTCGCGCCGGCCGCCGAGATCACGCTGAGCCGCCTGATGCCGGCCGACGCCCTGAAAATTCGCGGCCTGCACAATGCCTCGAACGCGCTGGCCGCGCTGGCCCTGTGCCGCGCCGCCGGCCTGCCGCTGGCGCCGCTGCTGCACGGCCTGCGCGAATACGCGGGCGAGCCGCACCGCGTGGAACTGGTCGCGACCATCGACGGCGTCGATTTCTACGACGACAGCAAGGGCACGAACGTCGGTGCCACCGTCGCCGCGCTGCTCGGCCTGGGCAAAGCCTTCACCGGCGAAGACCAGCAGATCGTCCTGATCGCCGGCGGCGACGGCAAGGGCCAGGACTTCACGCCACTTAGCGAGCCGGTCTCGCGCTACGTGCGCGCCGTGCTGCTGATCGGGAAAGATGCGCCGGCCGTCAAAGCGGCGATCGAACCGTCCGGCGTGCCGTGCTTCGAACTGGGCGACCTGCCGCAGGCGGTGCGCCGCGCGGCGGGCCTGGCCCGCGCCGGCGACAGCGTGCTGCTGTCCCCGGCCTGCGCCAGCCTCGACATGTTCACCAATTACGCGCACCGCGCGCAGGTGTTCGTCGATGCCGTGCGCGAGATCGCGCTCGATAAAGGGATGGAGCTCTGATGGCCTTCCAGATCCCGTTCAAGTTTTCCGGTTCCGCCAGCGAGGCCGCGATCGCCGAGCGTTCGCGTCCATCGAAAATGATGGACTACGACCAGCCGCTGGTCTGGATCACCCTGATCCTGATGCTGTTCGGGATGGTGATGGTGTATTCGGCTTCCGTCGCGCTGCCCGACTCGCCCAAGTTCGCCTACCTGGAAGGGCGCCACGAATACTTCCTGTACCGCCAGGCCGCCTTCATCGCGGTCGCGATCGTGGCCGGCTACTGCGTGTTCCGCATTCCGGTCGCGGTCTGGCAGAAAGCGGCGCCGCTGATGTTCGTCGGCACCCTGGTGCTGCTTATGCTGGTGCTCATTCCCGGCGTCGGCGTCTCGGTCAACGGCGCGCGGCGCTGGCTGTCGCTGAAAGTGTTCAACCTGCAGCCGTCCGAAATGATGAAGATCGTCGCGGTGCTGTACGCGGCCGACTTCACGGTGCGCAAGCAACAGTACATGCACAAGCTGACCAAGGGCTTCATGCCGATGGCCTTCGCCATCGGCGTGGTCGGCTTGCTGCTGCTGCTCGAACCCGACCTCGGCGCCTTCGGCGTGATCGTCTGCATCGCCATGGGCATCCTGTTCCTGGGCGGCTTCAACATGATCTGGTTCGGCGGCATCGGCGCGATCCTGGTGATGATCTTCACCTCCATCATCGCGCTCTCGCCATTCCGGCGCGCGCGCATGTTCGCCTATCTCGACCCGTGGCAGGAAGACAATGCGCTGGACAAGGCCTACCAGTTGACCCACTCCCTGATCGCTTTCGGGCGCGGCGAGATCGCCGGTGTCGGCCTGGGCAACAGCGTCGAGAAACTGCACTACCTGCCGGAAGCGCACACCGACTTCATCATGGCCGTGATCGGCGAAGAGCTGGGACTGATCGGCGTGCTGGTGGTGCTGGCGATGTTCTACTGGCTGGTCAAGCGCGCCTTCGACATCGGCCGCCAGGCGATCGCCCTCGACCAGTTCTTCGCCGGCCTGGCCGCGAAGGGTATCGGCATCTGGATCGGCGTGCAGACCTTCATCAACATGGGCGTGAACCTGGGCCTGCTGCCGACCAAAGGCTTGACCTTGCCTTTGATGAGCTACGGCGGCTCGGGCGTCATGATCAACTGCGTGGGCCTGGCGATCCTGCTGCGCATCGATTACGAGAATCGCGTCCTGATGCGGGGAGGGCGCCTGTGAACAAGCCAATGAAGCGGCTGATGATCATGGCGGCCGGCACCGGCGGCCACATCTTCCCTGGCGTGGCGATCGCCCAGACCATGCGCGCGCGCGGCTGGACCGTCACCTGGCTCGGCACCGCGCACGGCATGGAACGCGAGTTCGTGCCGAAGCACGGCATCGAGATGGACACCATCGATTTCGCCGGCCTGCGCGGCAAGGGCCTGAAACACACGTTGAGCGGCGCGCTGAAAATGGCGGCCAGCTTCGGCGCCTGCCTGCGTTATCTCGGCAATCGCAAGCCGGACGTCGTGCTCGGCATGGGCGGCTATGTCACCGTGCCGGGCGGCCTGATGGCGCGCATGCGCGGCATCCCGCTGGCGCTGGTGAATGCCGACGCGGCCCTGCTGTTGTCGAACAAGACCCTGACCCCGCTGGCCCAGCGCGTGCTGTTCGGCTTCCCGGCCGACTTCGGCAATGCCGCGAGCAAGGCGGTCGTCACCGGCAATCCGGTGCGCCAGGCGATCCTCGACCTGCCGCTGCCCGCCGAACGCTTTGCCGGCCGCGGCGGCCCCTTGCGCGTGCTGGTCGTCGGCGGCAGCCTGGGCGCCAAGGTGCTCAACGACAGCGTGCCGGCCGCACTGGCGCAGATCGACGCGAACGTGCGTCCGATCGTGACCCACCAGTCGGGCAAGAAGAATATCGACGCGCTGCGTGCCGCCTACGCCGAGGCCGGCGTGGCGGCGAACGTGGTCGACTTCATCGACGACATGGCGGCGGCGTATGCGCAGGCCGACCTGGTGATTTGCCGCGCCGGCGCGATCACCGTGTCCGAACTGACGGCGGCCGGCGTGGCCAGCGTGCTGGTGCCGTTTGTCGCCAGCACCACCAGCCACCAGCGCGACAACGCGCTCTGGATGGCCGGACAACAAGCGGCAATCCACCTGGCGCAGGGCGACTTGTCGGCGGCGCGCTTGGCGCAACTCCTGGCGTCGACCACCCGTGCCGATTGCCTGGCGATGGCCGAAGCGGCGCGCGGCGTCGGCAAGCGCAATGCGAATTCCGACATTGCGGACGTACTTGAACAACTGGCGAACAAGAAAAAATAAGAATGAAACACAAGATCAAACATATTCACTTCGTCGGCATCGGCGGCAGCGGCATGAGCGGCATCGCCGAAGTGCTGCTCAACCTGGGCTATAAAGTCTCGGGCTCTGACCTGGGCAGCAATGCGGCCAGCCAGCGCCTGAAAGACCTGGGCGCGCGCGTCTACCTCGGCCACGCGGCCGAGAACATCCTCGGTGCCGACGCCGTCGTCACCTCGACCGCGGTGAACGAAGCCAATCCGGAGGTGATGGCCGCCCGCGCCGCCCAGATTCCCGTGGTGCCGCGCGCGATCATGCTGGGCGAACTGATGCGCCTGAAGCGCGGCATCGCGATTGCCGGCACCCATGGCAAGACCACCACCACCAGCCTGGTCGCGTCGGTCCTGGCGCAGGGCGGGCTGGATCCGACCTTCGTCATCGGCGGCAAGTTGAACAGCGCCGGCGCCAACGCCAAGCTGGGCACGGGCGACTACATCGTGGCCGAAGCCGACGAATCGGACGCGTCCTTCCTGAACCTGACGCCGATGATCGAGGTGATCACCAACATCGACGCCGATCACATGGAAACCTACGAGCACGACTTCGAAAAGCTCAAGGCCGCGTTCGTGCACTTCACCCACCGCCTGCCGTTCTACGGCCGCGTGATGCTGTGCATCGACGACCTGAACGTGCGCTCGATCCTGCCGCAGGTGACCAAGCCGGTCACCACCTACGGCTTCTCGGAAGACGCGCAAGTGCGCGCCATCGACGCCTACGCCGACGGCGTGCACATGCACTTCACGGTGCGCCAGGAAGGCTATCCGGATACCAAATTCGTGCTCAATCAGCCTGGCATGCACAACGTCCTGAACGCCTGCTCGGCCATTGCGATCGCCCGCGAAATCGGCATCGACGACGCGGCCACCGCGCAAGGCCTGCTCGAGTTCCGCGGCGTCGGCCGCCGCTTCACGCGCTACGGCGAGGTGGCGATCGAAGGCGGCGGCAGCTTCACCCTGGTCGACGACTTCGGCCACCACCCGGTCGAGACCGAGGTGACCCTGGCCGCCGCCCGCGCGGCCTATCCGGGCCGCCGCCTGCTGCTGGCCTTCCAGCCGCACCGGTTCAGCCGCACGCGCGACCTGTTCGAAGACTTCGTCAAGGTGCTGTCCGCGCCTGACGTGCTGCTGCTGGCGGAAGTCTATCCGGCCGGCGAAACCCCGATTGTCGCGGCCGACGGCCGCGCCCTGGCGCGCTCGCTGCGCGCCGGCGGCAAGATCGAACCGATTTTTGTCGAGACGATCGCCGAGATGCCGGCTGCGATCCTGCAGGCCGTGAAAGACGGCGACGTCGTCCTGACCATGGGCGCCGGCTCGATCAGCGGCGTGCCACATCAACTGACTTCACAGGAAAAGGTTGCATCGTGAACGACACCATCACCAACTTTGGCAAAGTCGGCGTCCTGTTCGGCGGCCGTTCGGCTGAACGCGACGTGTCCATCATGTCCGGCACCGGCGTGCTGCAGGCACTCAAGAGCCACGGCATCGACGCCCACGGCTTCGATCCGGCCGAGCGTACGCTGGCCGAGCTGGCGGCCGAACGATTCGATTGCGTCTTCATCGCGCTGCACGGCCGCTACGGCGAAGACGGCAGCCTGCAAGGCGCGCTCGAGCAGCTCGGCATTCCCTACACCGGCAGCGGCGTCATGGCGTCGAGCGTCGGCATGGACAAGATCACGACCAAGATCATCTGGCTGTCGAAAAATATCCCGACCCCGCGCTACGCCACCGTCGCCCCGGGCGACGACCTGGACGCCGTGGTCGCCGAACTGGGCCTGCCGCTGATCGTCAAGCCGCCGCTCGAAGGCTCGACCATCGGTATCACGAAAGTGGAAGCGGCCGAACAGTTCGAAGCGGCGGTCGCCCTGGCCCTCGGGTTCGACGAAACCGTGCTGGCCGAGGAATTCGTCACCGGCCGCGAGTTCACGGTCGCCGTGCTTGGCAGCGGCAAGAGCGCGCGCGCGCTGCCGATCGTCGAGATCGTGGCGCCGGAAGGCAATTACGACTACCAGAACAAGTACTTCACCGACGACACCAAATACCTGTGCCCGGCGCCGCTCGACGCCGCGTTGACCGCGCAGATCCAGAAGCACGCGGTCGACGCCTACCGCGCGCTCGGCTGCGAGGGCTGGGGCCGGGTCGACGTGCTGGTGCGCGAGAGTGACATGCGTCCGTTCCTGCTCGAGGTGAACACCTCGCCCGGCATGACCAGCCATTCGCTGGTGCCGATGGCGGCGCGCGCGGAAGGGATCAGCTACGAAGAACTGTGCGTCGAGATCCTGCGTTCGGCGCGCTGCAAGATGGTGAAGGCGCAAGCTTAAACATGTGGCATGACGCACGCACCCTCAACGCCACCGCCAGCACGCTGCTGGCGGCGACGCTGCTCGCCGGTATCGCATCGGGTGTGTGGTGGCTGTCGCAGCGTCCGATGTTCACGCTGGGCACGGTGCGCGTCGAAAGCCTGTACGGCATGGACCTGCGCCACGTGAACGAACTGACGGTCCGCAACAGCGTCATCGGGAAGATCCGCGGGAACTTCTTCACGACCGACCTGGAGCAGGTACGCAGCACCTTCGAAGCCGTGCCCTGGGTGCGCCGCGCAACGGTGCGCCGCGAGTGGCCGAACGGCTTGATCGTGGAAGTGGAAGAGCACGAAGCGCTCGGTACCTGGGGCGAGGGACGCCTGCTGTCGGTGAAGGGCGATGTCTTCACCGCCAACCTGGCCGAGGCCGACGACGACCATGAATTGCCCGCCTTTGTCGGACCGGCGGGCAGCGAGAAGGACGTGCTGGCGCGTTTCTCCGAACTTCGTTCGTGGTTCGCGCCGGTCAAGCTGGTGCCGCAGGAGTTGTTGCTGTCCTCGCGCTATGCCTGGACCGTCAAGCTGGACAACGGCATGAGCGTGGAGCTCGGCCGCGAGCAGGACAAGAATACCGTCAAGGCGCGCGTGCAGCGCCTGGTCGGGGTCTACCCGCAACTGGTCGCCCGGCTGCAGGAAGGCCGCATCGATACGATCGACATGCGCTATCCGAATGGATTGGCGCTGTCCTCCGCGGCACTGACGGTGCCGGCGGATGCCACCAAGCCTGTGAAGGCCGCGGCGAAGAAGAAAAACACTCCGACTAACAAGACAACAAAGAACATCTAAGCAGGCGAGCAATGACAAAAGACGCGAAAAACCTGATCGTCGGCCTCGACATCGGCACCTCGAAGGTGGTGGCGGTCGTGGCCGAGGTGATGTCCGACGGACGCCACGAGGTCATCGGCCTCGGTCAGCACGAGTCGAAGGGATTGAAGAAAGGCGTTGTGGTCAACATCGAGGCCACCGTCGAATCGATCCAGCGCGCGCTCGAGGAGGCCGAGCTGATGGCCGACTGCAAGATCCGCAATGTCTACGCAGGCATTGCCGGCAGCCATATCCGCTCCTTCAATTCGAGCGGCATGGTGGCGATCAAGGACAAGGAAGTCACGCAGACCGACGTCGCGCGCGTGATCGAGACGGCCAAGGCGGTCAACATCCCGACCGACCAGCAACTGCTGCATACGGTGCCGCAGGAGTTCATCGTCGACAACCAGGAAGACGTGCGCGAGCCGATCGGCATGAGCGGCATCCGCCTCGAAGTGCGCGTGCACATCGTGACCGGCGCGGTGTCGGCGGTGCAGAACATCGTCAAGTGCGTGCGCCGCTGCGGCCTGGAAGTGTCGGACCTGATCCTGCAGCCGATGGCCTCGGCCGACGCGGTGCTGACCAACGACGAAAAAGAGCTGGGCGTGGTCCTGATCGACATCGGCGGCGGCACCACCGACATCGCCGTGTTTTCCGACGGTGCGATCCGCCACACGGCCGTGATCCCGATCGCCGGCGACCAGATCACCAGCGACATCGCGATGGCGCTGCGCACGCCGACCGGCGAAGCCGAGGAAATCAAGCTGCGCTATGGCGTGGCCAAGCAGGTGCTGGCAGATCCGGGCGAGACGCTCGAAGTGCCGGGCCTGGGCGACCGCGGTCCGCGTTCGCTGTCGCGCCAGGCGCTCGCCGCCGTGATCGAGCCGCGCGTCGAAGAATTGTTCGCCATGGTGCACCAGGTGGTGCGCGAGTCCGGCTACGAAGGCGTGCTTTCGTCGGGCATCGTCCTGACCGGCGGCACCTCGATGATGCCGGGCATGATCGAGATGGCCGAAGACATGTTCCTCAAGCCGACGCGCCTGGGGACGCCGGACTATCGCGGCCAGCTCGCCGATGTCGTGCGCAGCCCGCGCTACGCCACGGTGCTGGGCCTGTTGATGGAAGCGAAAAAACAGTATTTGCGGGGCCACATTGTTACGCGTCAGGATGGCTCGGTAAAAGCGGTGTGGCAGCGTATGAAGGAATGGTTCTTGGGGAATTTCTAAGCGGCAAGCAGCGGACTCATAAGCGTCTTTGATTCGATACAAAACACATATTTTTTATAATACTAAGCAGTATCCATGCGCTAGGCCTGATACCCTTGTGAGGTTTGGTGCATGGATATAGCACTTTGAAAATTAGGAGTCACATCATGGAGTTCAGTATGGTCGATAACGCAGCACTGGGAACGGTGATCAAGGTCGTCGGCGTGGGCGGTGCGGGCGGTAACGCGGTCCAGCACATGATCAACAAAGGCGTGTCGGGCGTCGAGTTCATCGCCGCCAACACCGACGCCCAGGCGCTGGCCGTATCGAGCGCGCACAACATCATCCAGATCGGCGAGTCCGGCCTGGGTGCCGGCATGCGCCCGGAAGTCGGCCGCCAGCTGGCCGAGCAGACCCGTACCCGCATCGAAGATTCGCTGCGCGGCGCGCACATGGTCTTCATCGCGGCCGGCATGGGCGGCGGCACCGGTACCGGCGCCGCGCCGATCGTGGCTGAAGTTGCGAAATCGATGGGCGCGCTGACGGTTGCCGTGGTATCGAAGCCGTTCTCGTACGAAGGCCAGAAGTGCATGGACGTGGCCGAAGCGGGCCTGGAAGAACTGTCGAAGCACGTCGACTCGCTGATCATCATCTTGAACGAAAAGCTGGAAGACATCTACGAAGACGAATCGATGCTCGAGTGGATGAAGCATGCCGACGACGTCCTGAACAACGCCGTGGCCGGTATCGCCGAGATCATCAACGTGCCGGGTCATATCAACGTCGACTTCAACGACGTGAAGACCATCATGAGCGAGCAGGGCAAGGCCATGATGGGCACCGCGACCGCTTCGGGCGTGGACCGCGCGCGCATCGCCGCCGAGCAGGCGGTCGCATCGCCGCTGCTCGACGGGATCGACCTGTCGGGCGCCAAGGGCGTGCTGGTCAACGTCACCGCGTCGCGCGGCCTGAAAGGTAAAGAGATCAAGGAAGTCATGGCCGCCGTGCGCGCCTTTGCCGCTCCCGACGCATCGATCGCGCAAGGCATCGCCTACGACGACGAAATGGGCGACGAGATCCGCGTGACGGTCGTGGCGACCGGCCTCGGTAAAGCCAAGAAGATGCAGCTGGTCCAGCCGCAGCAAGTGCTGCGCACCGGTACCTATAATGCGCCGATGATGGCCGGTACCGCCGCCGTCACCGCCGGCGTGCACATGGGTCACACGAGCACCGCCGCCGCCGACGTCGGCATGAAGCAGCCAGCCGTCTGGCGCCGCGAGCAGGCATCGGAGCAGGTGCAAGCCATGCAGCGCAACGGTGTCGAGACCTACGACATTCCGGCCTTCCTGCGCAAGCAAGCCGACTAAGCTTTTAAATTAGAGCTGTATTACAAACCGGGATCGGAGCGCTGCTCTGGTCCCGTTTTTTTTATGGACAAACGCGGCGTGCACCGCCGATTCGACGATTCGTCGGCCCGGTTGTCGAACCGTCGCATTCCGGCCCGAGGCGCGCGCGGTCCTTATAAACTGACAAGATGACGCTGCTCTCCGCCTTCACACTCTCCTGGCGCTCGTTCTGGACCCTGCGCAAACGCCACGACGGCCCGCCATGGGCGCGCTTCCTGATCGCCTCCGGCCTGGCGCTGCTGGTCTGGCTGCTGCTTGGCCTGCTCGGCCTGGCCGGCATCGTGACGATAGCGGTGCCGAATCCCGCGTACTTCGCGCGCCTCCTGAGCGGCCTGCTGGCGCTGTTCATGGTGATCGCCTGGTCGATGCTGGCGGTGGTGTATCTGGTCGAGCGGTTGCTGCCCGAAGCCCGGCTTGCCGCGCTTTCGCCGGCACGCGACTGGCGCGCGGCGATCCTGGTGAGCCTGGTGCTGCTGGCCGGCCTGATGCTCGGCAACCTGGCCGGCAGCGCGGTGCTGGCACTGCTGTATCCGGACATCGAAGTGTTTTCCTCGACGGCCTTGCGGCGCCAGCTGCGCCTGCTGCAATTCCTGCCTTTCATGGCCATCGTCAACGGCATCTTCTGGCGCCAGCGCCTGCAGCGCCATGCCCTCAAGGCGCAAGCGGCCGAGGCCCAGCTGCGCCTGCTGCATGCGCAGATCGAGCCGCACTTTCTGTTCAATACGCTGGCCAATATCGAAAGCCTGCTCGATACCGACCCAGGCCGTGCGCGCGCCATGCTGGAAGCCTTTTCCGACCATCTGCGCGCCGGGCTGACCCAGTTGCGCGAGCCCGAAACGACGCTGGCGGCGGAACTCGACATGGCCGCCAACTACCTGCGCCTGCTGCAGATCCGCATGGGCGGGCGGCTGCGCTTTTCGGTCGAGGCGGGGTTGGACGCGCGCGCCGCGCGGATGCCGCCCTTGCTCCTGCAGCCGCTGGTGGAAAACGCGATCCGCCACGGGATCGAGCCGAAGATCGCCGGCGGCTGCGTGCGCGTGCACGCCTGTGTCGAGGCGGGCCGCCTGCAAATTCGCGTCGAGGACGACGGCCTGGGCTTCGATGCGGCGCGTGCCGCGCGGCCCGGCGGTAACGGCATGGCGCTGGCGAACATCCGCGCACGCCTGCAGCACCGCTATGGCGAACGCGCGCGCCTGAGCCTGGCCTGCCTGGATGGCGGCGCCAGCGCATTGATCGAACTGCCTTACCAGGTGAAACCATGACCCGTGCCCTGATCGCCGACGACGAGCCCCACCTTGCGCAGCACTTGCAGCAGCAGTTGCTGCGCCTCTGGCCCGAACTCGACATCGTCTGCATGGCGGCGAACGGGATCGAGGCCGCGGACGCGATCGCGCGCCTGAAACCCGACCTGGCCTTCCTCGACATCCAGATGCCGGGCTTGAGCGGCCTGGAGGTCGCGCAGGGCATCGAGGGCGCCACGCGCGTGGTCTTCGTGACCGCCTTCGACGAGTATGCGGTCGAGGCTTTCGAACGGGCCGCGCTCGACTACCTGCTCAAGCCGCTGCGGCTGGACCGCCTGGCGCGCACGCTCGAGCGGGTGCGCGCCGCGCTGGCAGGACCGTCGGCCCTGGACGACACGGCGCTGGCGCAAGCCATGCGCTGCCTGATGAAAGGCGCCGCCGTGCCGGGCGAGCGCCTGCGCTACGTGCGTGCGGCCAAGGGCGGCATGGTCTACAACATCGGCGTCGACGAGGTCCTGTTCTTCCAGTCCGACGACAAGTATACGGTCGTGCGCACCGCTACCGACGAGTACCTGATCCGCAGCCCGATCACCGAACTGGCCGCGCGGCTCGACCCCGAGCATTTCGTGCAGGTGCACCGCGCCACAATCGTCAACCTGGCGCACCTGGCCGGCACCCGCCGCGACGAGGCCAGCCGCCTGTTCCTGCGCATGCGCGGCATGGCCGTCGAGCTGCCGGTGAGCCGCGCCTACGTGCCGCTGTTCCAGGCGATGTAGATGACCGGTACGGTCCTAGTCGCCGCCGCCGCAACCACCGCCGCAGCTGGAACCGCCATCGCCACCATCACCACTATCGGCCGCATCACCCGCGCTGCTGTCGCACGCGAGACTCCCGCAGCCGCCGCCCGACTGGTCGGCCGGGCGTTCGCGCGGGCGCTGGGTATGGACGGAGGCGAGCGCGTATTCCGCCTCGCCGATCAGGCCCGCGTCGAACAAGGCGTAGGGCGTGAGGCAGGCCGGATAATGGGCCGGTCCGGACGGCAGGCCGGCCCGGTCGAGCCGGGCGCAGGCGACCACGCCGTGCTCGATCGTGTAGTTGAAACCGAGCGGCATGCGCAGCACGCGGTCAAACGTAAATAGGCGCGACAGGGTGGGCGAAGCCGGCCGCTTCAATTCGAGCCTGCGCGATTCGACCAGGCAGGCGGCCAGCGCGGCGCCCATCTGCCCGTCCATGTCGCCGGACTCCAGATGCGGAATGGTTCGCCCGAAATGGCGCCGGCAAAACCGCGCGAGATGGTCGGGGTCCTGTTGCATCCACGCGTGCCAGACGGAGTCGGCGGCGCGCGATGGCAGGCCGCACAGCCGGCCCGTATTCGCAACGCAGTCGAAGAACATCAGCAGCGCTTCGAGCGCATGGGTATAGAACCGCGCCTGTAAGGGAATGCCGGGGAATTCGGCGGGCGCCGTCTTGCGCCAGTAGGGAAACAGGTCCGGCGGTACGTCGCCCAAGGCAGCGGTGTAGGGCGAACGCTTGACGATGGCGCGGACCTTGCGCGCTTCGAGGATGGCAATCACGGCTTGTCGCATGTTCGGCTCGGGTCAGGGTCGTCACGACGGAAGTTTTACGCTGACAATACCAGCATGGCGCCGCCCCGTGCAAGCACGCGCCGCATCAGGCATACTGGCGGGATTCCAAAACAATACAGAGGACGACCGCATGACTATCAAGATTGGCGAACGCCTGCCGGAAGGCACCCTGGCTGAATTCATCGACACCGAAACCGAAGGCTGCGCACTCGGCCCGAACACCTTCCAGGTAACGGAACTGGCAAAGGGCAAGAAGATCGCGATCTTCGGCCTGCCGGGCGCATTCACCCCGACCTGCTCGGCCAAGCACGTACCGGGCTATGTCCAGAACGCCGACGCACTGAAAGCCAAGGGCGTCGACGAAATCTGGTGCATCTCGGTCAACGACGCCTTCGTGATGGGCGCCTGGGGCCGCGACCAGAAGTCGACCGGCATCGTGCGCATGATGGCCGACGGTAACGCCGCTTTCAGCAAGGCGCTCGGCCTGGACGCCGACTTCTCGAAGCACGGCATGGGCACGCGTTCGCAGCGCTACTCGATGCTGGTCAACGACGGCGTCGTCGAGCAGCTGAACGTGGAGCAGGGCGGCGGTTTCGACGTGTCGAACGCCGAAACGATGTTGTCGCAACTGGGCTGATCGCCCGATTCAGTGTTATCCAACGGCGCCGCGGCGCCGTTTTTTGTCTGTCATCCCATGCATATCGAACCCGAAACCGCCGACCAGCCGGAAGTGGCTGCCCTGCTGGCGCAACTGCGTGCGCTGCACATGGCGCTCTACCCGGCATCGCGCCACGCTCCGCTCCCGCTGGCCGCCTTGCAGCAAGCCGACGTGCGCTTCCTGGTCGCGCGCGACGACGCCGGCCGGGCTGCCGGTTGTATCGCCCTGAAGCGCCATGACGGCTATGGCGAGGTGAAATGCATGGTCGTCGACGCGGCTGCGCGCGGGCAGGGTATCGGCCGTGCGCTGCTCGACCAGCTGGCCTTGCACGCGCTCGCGGCCGGCGTGCACCAGCTCAAGCTCACGACCGGTACCCGCCAGGTCGAGGCGATCGCCTTGTACGAGCGCTTCGGCTTCGAACGGTGCCAGCCCTACGGCGGCGCGATCGGCGCGGACGACATCTGCATGGAGAAGCGCCTGTGAGTGGCGTGAGCGGCAACCTGCGCAGCATCTACGCGATGCTGGTCGCGGTCGTCATGTTTTCCTTGATGGACACGGCCATGAAACTGCTGGCCGCGCATTACCCCTCGATGCAGGTCGCTTCGCTGCGCGCGCTGTCGTCCTTGCCGCTGGTGTGCGCGTATGTCGCCTGGCGCGGCGGGTTCAGTTCCATGCTCCAGGTGCGGCCAAGCCTGCACCTGCTGCGCGGGGCGCTCGGTATCGGCATGCTCGCCATGTTCGCCTACGGCCTGAAACAACTGAGCCTGGCCGAGGCGTATTCGATCTTCTTCATCGCGCCGGCGCTGATCACGGCGATGTCGGTCTTCTTCCTGAAAGAGACCGTCAACCTGGCGCGCTGGATCGCGATTGTCGTCGGCCTGGGCGGCGTGCTGGTGGTCTTGCGGCCGCAAGGCACGGGCATGCTCACGCTCGGCGGCCTGGCGATCCTGGGCTCGGCCGTCTGCTACGCGATTTCGGCGATCGCCGCGCGCGTGCAGGCGCGCACCAACAGCACGCGCCAGATGATGTTCTGGCTGATGCTGCTGATGGCGATCGGCGCCACCGCGCTGGCCGCACCGAACTGGGTGGCGCTCGATCCGGCCCACGTCTGGCTGCTGGTGGGCCTGGCGATCAGCGGCTTCTTCGGCCAGCTGGCGATCACCGAAGCTTTCAGCCACGGCGAAGCCTCGGTGGTGGCGCCGTTCGAGTATTCGGCCCTGGCCTGGGGCGTGGCGATCGACTGGCTGCTGTGGCAGACGCTACCCGACCGCTACACCATGCTCGGCGCGGCGATTATCATCGGCAGCGGTATTTATTTGATTCGCCATGAAAGAGGGCACCAAGGGACGGGGCACCCTTGAGCGCATCGCCGGATACTCGTCTCAGCCATTCGTGCCGGCGAGTTTACGGATCAGGGTCTTGGCATCGTAAGGCTTTGACACGATCGGCAGGTGGCGGAACCGTGCGTCGATGGCGGACGAATCGCCATAGCCGGTAACGAACAGGAAGGGCACGCCGATGTCGCTCAGACGCTCGGCGATGGCAACACTGGTTTCGCGTCCAAGGTTGTAGTCGAGCACCGCAAAGTCGGGACGGAAGCTGCGCAACAGGTCGAGCGCGGCCGACACGGTAGATACCACCTCGACGCTCTCGGCGCCCAGATCGAGCAGGGTCGATTCGGTTTCCAAGGCAATAAGCAGATTGTCTTCCACCAGCAGAATGGAACTGCCGGCGACCGGCGTCGCTGCCTGGGGCGCCAACTCGTCGGCATTGCTGATTTCCTGCAATACCTCGTCGGCGCAGGGGGCGATATAGCGTGCCGGGATCTGGAAAGTCGCCACCAGGCCGGTCGGCGCGTATTCGGTGGAGGCCATGCCGGAAAGCTCATGGGGAATGGCGCGCTCGATGATGGTCGAGCCGAAACCACGTCGAACGGGGGCGGTAACGAGACTGCCGCCATGCTCGGACCAGCGCAGGTGCAGGCCGCCGGATTCCAGGCGCTCGATGTCGAGTTCCGCACGCCCGCGCGAGTCCTTGAAAGCACCATACTTTGCCGCGTTCGTGATCAACTCGTGGAAGACCAGCGCAAGCGTGGCGAACGCGTCGGGTTCGATCGCCCAGTCGTTACCGCGAATGAGGACGCGGCTGGCCTTGGCGCCGAGATAGGCGCCGGCCTCGACCCGCACCATGTTGCTGAGCGAGCGGGGTTTCCAGCCGCTGCTGGTCAGCTGATCGTGGGCGCGGGCGAGCGCATGGATGCGGGAATTGATCTCTTCGGTGAACACCGCTGTCGAGGTCGCCGTTTCTCCGCACTGCCGCACCAGACCGACGATCAGGTTCAAGATATTGCGTACCCGGTGATTCAGTTCGGCGATTAGCGTGTCTTGCTGTTCATTGTTTTGCTTACGCATTTTCTCGGCCGAATCGGTAAGACGCAACATTACTTCGAGCAATGTGATCCGCAGGGCCTCGCATTTTTCCCGTTCCATGGCGCCCCAATGCGCCGATTGGCCGCGTACCAGCTCCTTCCACGACGCAAAGCTCTTGCGCGGCGAATAGCGGCTGCCGTCGTTGCTGACAAATTTTTCGGGCTTGCCTGCCCATGTCACTTCGCGCACCAGCTCGTTACGGAAAAACAGGACGTAATCTCTGGGCGCGCGTGAAATCGGCACTGCGATGACGCCAGCGATGCTCGACCCGTCCGACAAGGCGCCCGGGCATGCTTCGGCAAGACAATTGCTCGCATAGACTTCGCTTACCGCAGTGCTGTTGAGAAATTTAAACAACGCCGCCATGCTGGCCGGTCCCGGCGTGGCTCCCTCGCTACGCAGGCGTCCTTCCATCAAGGTGGCCATGCCATCGGCGCGCAGGTTCGTGCGCAGTTCGCCAAGCAGGGCGAACATGTTGTCGGCGCCATTGGCGTCGACCGATACCAGCGACAGCATGCGCATGTGGATGTCGCGCGCGCGCTGGCGCGCCAGCGCTTCGCGGCGACGTACCAAGGTCTCGATGATGGCGGAGGCCATCCGGCCGTAGAATTCGAGCGCCACGCGGGTCTTGGGCGACAGGTAGCGTGGGCTGTTATGGTGGCAGGCGAGCAGACCCCATAGCCGGTCATCGACAATCAGCGATATCGACATCGATGCCTGTACACCCATGTTCTGCAGATACTCGATGTGCACCGGAGACACGGCACGCAACGAAACCATCGACAGGTCGAGCATCTGGCCGAGGTGATTACGTTGCGGCACAAGTGCTGCCGTCGGCGCTGCGGCATCGGCGATGACACGCACCGGATTGCGCAGGTAAAGCGCGCGCGCCTGGGCAGGAATGTCAGTGGCTGGGAAGCGCAAGCCGTCGAAGCTCTCCATTCCGGCCGCTTTGCGCTCGGCAATGACCTCGCCGCTGTCATCGTCCTGGAACTGATAGGTCATGACCCGATCGTAGCCGCACAGCGAGCGAATCTGGCCTGCCATGATACTGCCGAGGCGCTCGAGCGAAGTAATTCCGCGCAACTGGCTGAGCATAGTCTGGGTGCGCACCGAGATATCGTCACCCGGCGCCGAGGACGGTTCGCACTCGACCAGGATCGATTCGGCCGAGCGCGATACGGACAGGTCCGCACGCGCCATCGCCAGCCCTTCGAGCGCCACGTCGAAGATGCGGTTGACGCCACCATCGGCGCCGACCAGCTGCAGCGCACCGCGCAAATCGTGGGTCGCAGTGGATCCTAACAATTGCGAGAGGGGCATGCCGAGCGCTTCGTCGGCTGGGATGCCCAGGATTGCCGATAAGTTGTCGGAGACGCGCACCACGTTCCAGTCTGCTGATACTTCCAGTAAACATCCGGTGCTCTGAATCCGGTTTAAGAACTGAATCTGTTCTTCGTCGCAAGCGGCGGGCGCTCCGGTGCGGATTATGCGGTCATACTTCATCAGTTTCTCCAGATAGGGTGTGCCGCCGCATGCTTTAACGGATACGAATGGTAGCAGAAGAACCAAAAAGAGTCACAGTGTTTGATGAAATGAATCAAATTTGTGTAATACTGACAATGTCGAGACGTGTCTCTATAATGGAGCCATGAAAACACTCTACTCGGCATGGCTGTTGCATCTAATTCGCGAAACTGCCGCCGTTACATGGGTCGTCGGCGCGGATGGGTTCGTTGTGGACATTCCGGAATGGAGTGGCCTGACGGGGCAAACGGCCAGCGAAGCGCGTGGCGACGGTTGGATGGACGCCATCCATCGCGACGACGTCGAGCGCGTTCGCTCGGCCTGGATGACGGCGGTGTCGCATGGATCGCATTACAACACCGATTACCGCTTGCGTTGCGCCGATGGCATTTATCGGTGGTTCAACGCGCGCGGCGTGCCGCTCGTCGACGTCGACGGCGCGATCGAGCAATGGATCGGAGTGATTCTGCCAATTGCAGGAATGAACCGTTTCGGGCGCATTGCCGGGGCCGATGCCATTAAATCAAAAGACTATGTCGATATCACGCCAGGTGCGCTCAGGGCAGCGCGTGCCTTGCTGGGCTGGTCGGCGGAAAAGCTGGCTGGGATGGCGAACGTGTCGCTGTCGACTGTGCGCCGCCTTGAGCAGGAGGTAGAACACGACATTGCGCGCCGTGCGAGCACCAGCAAAATCGTCAAGGCGCTCGCTAGCCAGCCTTTAACATTGCTGGCCGATAATGATGGCGTTATTCACGGCATTTCGTCAGTCGTTCCGGAAACGCCGCTGCGCCAATTTCAAAACAACTACCCCACCCAAAAACATTTGCAATAGCCTCGCGCCACCGGCAACGCGAAATGCGGATGGTGGGTCCCGGGATCCTCTTGCAGCAGATTGAGCGATCGGCACCGATTGTCCAGCGGCGATATAATCGGCCCATGCTCAAACAACGAACCATCAAAGAACTGGTGCGCACGACCGGCGTCGGGCTGCACTCGGGCCGCAAGGTCGAACTGACGCTGCGCCCGGCCGCCGTCGATACCGGCATCGTGTTTCGCCGCGTCGACCTCGATCCGATGGTCGAATTCCCGTCGAGCGCCGACGTGGTCGGCGATACCCGCATGGCCTCGGTGCTGGTCAAGGACAATGCGCGCGTCTCAACCGTCGAACACCTGATGTCGGCCTGCGCGGGCCTGGGCATCGACAACCTGTACATCGAAGTAACGGCCGAGGAAATTCCGATCATGGACGGCTCGGCCTCGTCCTTCGTCTTCCTGCTGCAGCAAGCCGGTGTGCAAGACCAGGCCGCGCCCAAGAAATTCATTCGCGTGCTGAAGGAAGTCGAAGTGCGCCAGGGCAGCGGCAACAATGAAAAGTGGGCCCGCTTGAGCCCCCACGACGGCTTCAAGCTCGACTTCTTCATCGAATTCAACCACCCGGCGGTAGATGGCACCATGCAGAACGCGACGGTCGATTTCGCCCACGTGTCGTATGTGCACGACGTGGCGCGCGCGCGCACCTTCGGCTTCATGCAGGACGTGGAAAGCCTGCGCGGCATGGGCCTGGCGCGCGGCGGTTCGCTCGAAAACGCGATCGTGATGGACGAGTACCGCATCCTGAACGCGGACGGGCTGCGCTACGACGACGAATTCGTGCGCCACAAGATCCTGGACGCGATCGGCGACCTGTACCTGGTCGGGCATCCGCTGCTGGCCGCCTACGAGGCGCATAAATCCGGGCACGCCCTGAACAACGACCTGCTGCGCGCGCTGCTGGCGCGGCCGGACGCCTACGAGATCGTGTCCTTCGGCGCGAGCGAGACGGCGCCGGCCTCGTATGTGAAGCAGATGCAGGAGGAGTGGGCGCAGACCTGAGCTGCGGGGTACGCTGTCCTGAACGCGTGCACGCGTGGACGCGGGCCCACCCCACGCAAGCAAGCGCCGCCTTATTCAGCGCGCCGTTTGGCCGCGAGACGCTTGATCGCCGCCACCAGCGCCGCATTCTGCGGCGTATCCGGCAGCGACTCTCCCAGCTCCTCGAAGGCGTCGACCGCCGTCGGCGGCAGCGACAGGGTGCGCATTTCGACCTGGGGCGGCATGGCGCGCGTGACTTGCACCTTCAGGCGCATCGCCGTGATTTGCCAGCCGCGTCCCAGCAAATTGCTTTGCAATTTAGGCAAATTCTGTTTCAGGCGCGCCGCGACGGCCGAGCTCGGTACGGCGAGGGTCAGCACGCCATCCTGGAAGGACAGCACGTCGCAGTTGTCGGCCATGGCCGGCAGGATCTGGCCGACGTCGCGCTGCAGGTCGGCCATGCGCAGCGCGGCCGGCAGCAGGCTGGCCATGCGTTCATTCGAGCGCAGGAACTCCGTGACCTCGAGCGAGGTATTGCGATTGCGGGTGCCGTAGATATGCATCGAGCGGGGAAAGGAAAAAGTGGCCTACAGGGCCGCAACATACCATAAGCGCCTGCTCGGGGCAGGAATGTGTGGCGAACAAGCCAATTTGACAACATTCTTTCGTGCATGACACTTGTTATCCTGCCTATCATCCCCAAGTGTGGCCGCATCGCATGATAAAATCACTCGCTTTATGCCACCGTCGGTCTTAGGTAGGTATCTTTTTTGATATCATCCCTGGCTCTTTTTGCGGCGTCTTTTTAAGAAACTTAGCATGTCATTACTGACCCAGATTTTCGGTAGCCGCAACCAGCGGCTGCTCAAGCAATATCAAAAAACCGTGCGTCAGATTAGCGCGCTCGAGCCGCAAATGGAGGCGTTGTCCGACGCCCAACTCCAGGCCAAGACTCCGGAATTCAAGGAGCGGGTCGCCAAGGGCGAGACGCTCGACGCCATCTTGCCGGAAGCATTCGCGGTCTGCCGCGAAGCCGCCAAGCGCGTCCTGAAAATGCGCCACTTCGACGTCCAGATGATCGGCGGCATGGTCCTGCACGAAGGCAAGATTGCCGAAATGGGCACGGGCGAGGGCAAGACCCTGATGGCAACTTTGCCGGTCTACCTGAATGCGCTGTCGGGCAAGGGCGTGCACGTCATTACCGTCAACGATTACCTGGCGCAGCGCGATGCCGACTCGATGGGCCGCCTGTACGGCTGGCTCGGCTTGACCACGGGCGTGAACCTGTCGCAGATGGACCACGACACCAAGCAGACCGCCTACGGTTCGGACATCACCTACGGTACGAATAACGAATTCGGTTTCGACTACCTGCGCGACAACATGGTCTACGAGGCGCGCGAACGCGTGCAGCGGACCCTGAACTTCGCCGTGGTCGACGAGGTCGACTCGATCCTGATCGACGAGGCGCGCACGCCTTTGATCATCTCCGGCCAGGCCGAGAACCATACCGACCTCTACCACCGCATCAACGAAGTGCCGCCGCAGCTGACGCTGCAGATCGGCGAAGAAACGCCGGACGGCAAGGGCGAGGTCGAAGTTCCTGGTGACTACATCAAGGACGAGAAAGCGCACACCGTGCTGCTGACCGAGGCCGGCCACGAGAACGCCGAGGCCATCCTCACCAAGATGGGCCTGCTGCCGGAAGGCGCCTCGCTGTACGACGCGGCCAACATCACGCTGATCCACCACCTGTATGCGGCGCTGCGCGCCCACGTCCTGTACCACAAGGACCAGCACTACGTGGTGCAGAACAATGAAGTGGTGATCGTCGACGAATTCACGGGCCGCCTGATGACGGGCCGCCGCTGGTCCGACGGCCTGCACCAGGCGGTCGAAGCCAAGGAAGGCGTACGCATCCAGAACGAGAACCAGACCCTGGCCTCGATCACCTTCCAGAACTATTTCCGCATGTACACCAAGCTGTCCGGCATGACCGGTACGGCCGACACCGAAGCCTACGAGTTCCAGGAAATCTACGGTCTGGAGACCGTCGTCATTCCGCCGAACCGTCCTTCGCAGCGCAAGGACCGCCAGGACCAGGTGTACAAGTCGGCGCAGGAAAAGTACAACGCGATGCTGGTCGACATCCAGGATTGCTACGAGCGCGGCCAGCCTGTGCTCGTCGGCACCACCTCGATCGAGAACTCGGAACTGCTGTCCGGCATCCTGACCGGCGCCGGTCTGCCGCACAACGTCCTGAACGCCAAGCAGCACGCCCGGGAAGCGGAAATCATCGCTCAGGCGGGCCGTCCGAAGATGATCACGATCGCCACCAACATGGCCGGTCGCGGTACCGACATCGTGTTGGGCGGTAACGTCGAGAAGCAGATCCAGATCATCGAAGCGAACGACAGTCTGTCGGAAGCGGAGAAGGCGCTTCAAGCGCAGACCCTGCGCGACGAATGGCAGTCGCTGCACGACCACGTGGTCAATGCCGGCGGCCTGCACATCGTCGGTACCGAGCGCCACGAATCGCGCCGCGTCGACAACCAGTTGCGCGGCCGTTCGGGCCGCCAGGGCGATCCGGGCTCGTCCCGCTTCTACCTGTGCCTGGACGACACGCTGCTGCGCATCTTCGCTGGCGACCGTGTGCGCGCCATCATGGAACGCCTGAAGATGCCGGAAGGCGAGCCGATCGAGGCGGGCATCGTGACCCGTTCGATCGAGACCGCCCAGCGCAAGGTCGAGGCCCGTAACTTCGACATCCGCAAGCAGCTGCTCGAATACGACGACGTCGCCAACGACCAGCGCAAGGTGATCTACACCCAGCGTAACGAACTGCTGGAAGCGGCCGACATTTCGGAATTGATCGCCTCCCTGCGTGCCGGTACCTATACCGACGTGGTGCGTACCCACGTGCCGGCCGAATCGGTCGAAGAGCAGTGGGACATCAAGTCGCTGCAGTCGGTGCTGGCTGCCGAATGGGCGCTCGACGTGCCGCTCGAGCAGATGCTGGTCGACGAGCAGAACCTGAACGACGACGACATCCTGGAACGGGTGCTGGCCGCGGCCGACGCTTCGTACAACAGCAAGATCGACATCGTCGGCAAGGATTCCTTCGGCGGCTTCGAGCGCAACGTCATGCTGCAAAGCGTCGACACCCACTGGCGCGAACACCTGGCCGCGCTGGACCACCTGCGCCAGGGTATCCACCTGCGCGGCTATGCGCAGAAGAACCCGAAGCAGGAATACAAGCGCGAGGCCTTCGAACTGTTCGGCAGCATGCTGGACCAGATCAAGAACGAAGTCATTCGCACCGTGATGACGGTGCGCATCCAGTCGCGCGAAGAAGTCGAGGCGGCGGAAGCGGCCATGGCGGCGCAGCAGGCGCACCTGGAAAACATCAACTACCAGCACGCCGACTTCAATCCGTCGGCCGCGCCGGAAGAGTTGCTGGCACCCGTCGCCAACCCGGGCAGCACGCCGGTCGCCGCCGAAGACCACAGCACCTATATGGGCGTGAAGGTCGGCCGCAACGATCCATGCCCTTGCGGTAGCGGCAAGAAGTTCAAGGCTTGCCACGGCAAGCTGGCCTAAGCGGCTTGCAGCAAACGGAAAGGCGTCCCGCGGGACTAATGCCGTTCAGTTAAGGTAGTTTCTTCACCTTACGGACGGCATAACGCTGTGGCGTTGCCTTGACGGCCCGGTCGCATTTGCGGCCGGGCCGTTCGTCTTTTAGCAGGCTAACCAACCTCTCAC